>OJAZ01000853.1_pt1 | contig 11417 bp, 12 predicted proteins | sample 1589851 | NCBI WGS metagenome assembly OJAZ01 (sample SAMN05416792, study PRJEB24817) | seawater metagenome | isolation source: Sea water | place: Canada:Atlantic | collected 2013-07 | reverse complement strand
GATGCTGTGGGTTCAATCATTACAGCTATAGATGGTGTTCAAAATAAAAATTTTAACAATGCGTTTTGTGCTGTCAGACCTCCTGGACATCATGCAGAGAAAAATAAAGCTATGGGTTTTTGCATCTATAACAATGTGGCTGTTGGAGCCAATTATCTTATAAATAAGTACAAACTTAAAAAAGTAGCAATTATTGATTTTGATGTTCATCATGGAAATGGTACTCAAGATATTTTTTACGATAATGAAAAAGTTCTATATATTTCTACTCATCAATACCCTTATTACCCAGGTTCAGGCACTAATGATGAAAAAGGAAAACATAACAATATATTAAATATTCCTTTGCCAGCAGGAACAACCTCAGAAGAATATTTAAATGCCTATGAATTTGTACTTAAAAAAATTAAAGAATTTAAACCTGAATTTATCCTACTTTCTGCAGGGTTTGATGCCCATAAAGATGATCCATTGGCACAACTTCAATTAGAGTCAAAAGATTTTTATAGTATTACCAAAAGAACACTCGAGCTATCAAAACAATATTGTGATGGAAAAGTAGTGTCAATTTTAGAAGGTGGATACGATCTATTAGCACTTCAAGAAAGCACTGAGATGCATGTAAAAGCTTTACTAGAATTTAATTGATAATTTCTCAATACGCATTAAAGAACTCACAATGAAACTTTATAAAATTCAAAAATCTGACATCGACAAAAAGGGACGTGGCCTTTATGCTGCAAAAGATATTAAAGAAGGTACTAGAATTGTTGATTATATTGGTAAAATTATCACCAAGAAACAAACTGAAGCGACTGAAAGGTTTGATAACGCAAAGCCCATCTATTTATTTAATTTAAATAAAAAGTACGACATGGATGGAGACGTGTCATGGAACCCTGCACGTTTAATAAATCACTCTTGCTCTAATAACTGTGATTATAACGGGACAGGTTTAAAATTATGGGTGATTGCTATAAAAGATATTAAAAAAGGTGAAGAGATAACAGCCGATTATGGCTTTGGCTACGATGAAGATTATAAACAATTCAAATGCAAGTGTAAGTCAAAAAATTGTTGTGGCTATATTGTTCGAGCAGAGTCTAGATGGAGAATTAATAAAAAATTTAGTATCGGCCAACAAAAAGCTAGTAAATAACTTTTTCTAAAAATAATCCTTCAGCAGGTGCAGGTGGTGCACAAAGAATTCTTTTTTTTGATTTAATAACAAATTCAAATTTTTTTAAATTCCATTTATTTTCAGCCAAGTATTTTAAACTACCTACCATTGATCGTACTTGTTGTTGTAAAAATGATTGTGATTTAAACTGTATTTCAATTTTTCCAGCATTTGATTTAATCAAAACAGATTTCATAGTTTTAATTGGACTTTTTGCATTACAACTTGATGCCCTAAAAGTAGAAAAATCTTTAGTACCTAAAAGTTTTTTTGCCCCTTTTTTCATTAACTCAATATCTAATTTTTTGATTATGTGCCAACCTCTTTCTTTTTCAAGAGAAGGCTTACTTAATCTATTAAAAATTATATATTTATAAATTCTTTGTTTAGCAGAATGTCTTGCATGAAATTTTAGACTTCTTTTTTTAATTGCTAAAATAGAAATACCTTTATCATTTATAAAATGATTAATTGATTTTAATAACTTATCTAAATTTTGAATTTCTTTTTTGCAGTCAAAATGAGCTGACTGCTCTATTGCATGGACACCAGTGTCTGTTCTTCCAGATCCTATCAAGACCACTTTTTCTTTTAAAAGTTTTGATAACTTAACTTGTATTTCTTTTTGAATTGATTTTCCCTTAGATTGTATTTGCCAACCAACAAAACTAGTTCCTATATATTCTATTAAAACTTGATATCTAAACATTCGTTAATCTTGACCCTTTAGTTATTTGAGAACCAAGAACAAATTCATTAATATTTTGAGGCTTTTTTCCTTGTCTTTGAATTTCAATAACTTTTATAGATTTTTGATCTCCACAGCTAATTTCCAAATCACTAGTCATTACTTCACCTACCTCACCACTTTTAGTGCCTAATTCTGCTTTTAAAATTTTGTATCTTTCGTCTTTAAAAATAAAAAAGGCCCCAGGGCTTGGATATAATCCATTTATTTTTCCAATAATACTTTCTGCATTATCATTCCACTGAATTTCACCCTCCGACTTTTCAATTTTAGAAGCATAGGTTGCATTTGAGTCGTCTTGTTCTTTAAATGTTAATTTATCTTCAAATATATTGTCTACATTTTCTATGATTTTTTCTGAAGCTAAAATTGAGAGTTTATTTGATATAATTTCTGCATTATCACTATCTTTAATTACTACTCTATAGTTATTGCAGACTGGACCAGTATCAAGTTTTTCTCCTATTTTCATAATACTAATTCCTGTTTCTTTATCTAAGTTCATAATAGACCTTTGAATAGGTGCTGCACCTCTCCACTTCGGTAGGAGGGAAGCGTGAATATTTATAAAACCTTTTTTGGCAAGATTTAAAAATTCTTTGGGTATTATTTGACCGTAGGCCACGACAATTACCAAATCTAGATCTAGTTGTTTTAAATATTCATATTCTTCTTTATTTTCTTTTAAAGTTCCTGGTGTTCTGCAATTTATATTCCAGTCTTCAGCTGCAGTTTGTATTAGTGACTTATTTATTTTTTGACCTCTTTGTGATTTTTTTGGTGGCTGTGTGTATACAGCAGGAATTATATAATTTTTTTCATATAAAGATTTTAAAATCGGTACAGCAAATAATGGTGTACCCATGAAGACAATTTTTTTTGTCATTTAAACGATTATTCTATTCGACTTAATTTTAGAAAGTTTTTTAATTATCATAGATTTTTTTAATTTAGATAAATAATCTATAAATAAAACTCCTTCTAAGTGATCCATTTCATGTTGAATACAAGTTGCCAATAATCCATCTGCTTTTAATAATTGTTTTTTTCCATTGTAATCTAAATATTCAACTTCACATTCATTTGGTCTTTCTATTTCAGCAAACTGATCTGGAACAGACAAGCAGCCCTCTTCATATTTTGATGTTTCATTATTTTTATTTTTAATCACCGGATTAACAAAATATCTTGGTTCCTTTTTGTCTTCATCTCTACTTATATCCATCACTATAATTCTTTTTGGTACACCTATTTGAATTGCGGCAAGACCTATTCCGGGTGCTGCATACATAGTATCCAGCATATCATCCATAAGTCTTCTTTCTTCATCACCAACATTTTCAACTGGTTTAGAAATTTGTCTTAATAGTTTGTTTGGTTCTGTTAAAATTGGTTTAACTGACATAATGACTGATTATTTTAGTATAAATTTTAAACTTTTAAAGGAAGAACTTTAAAGAGTATTCTATTTCTTAGTGGATCCACATTTAACTGATTAAGTGTGCTTATAATAAAGTATAACGTATCCTCATCAATATTGTTTAAGTTGTCCTGCCCTATAACCTCAACAATTCTAAGCAATGCAGCAGCCATATCACCACTGTTAACAAATATTTGAATATCAGATGGTATTTCTGAATCGTTTATTTGGTATAAATCATCATATTTCTTCAAAATCTTGATGCCATCAGACTTAAAAGTCTCAACTAAAATTATATCTTTTTTAGAAAAAAAATATTTTTTATTTTTTTTAATCTTTTTTAAGAAATCATTTATATCTTTTGTAGGATCATTTTTTGATTTTTCTAATTTTAAATAATTTATCAATTTTGATTGATGTAAAATCTTATTATTTAATTTAATATTTGCTTGTTCTATTTCTTCATCATCTAAATTATTTTGATAAAATGTAGTAAAATTTGAAGGGACTTTATCCTCTTCTATATTTCTTAAAAAAGTTTTTAATTCTATGTTAAATGCATTCTCAATACCGTCATTCTTGAAAGAATTTTTGAGAGCATTCATTAACTGTAACTTATTCTCGATTTCAGTAGTAATTAAAATTCCTTGATAAATTAGAGCTCTTGTCTCTACTGCTGAAAGTACTTTCGTTGATTCTTTAATATTTAATAGTTGGTTAATATTAAATTGAAATCTCTTATAGAGTTCAAATAATTCTTTCTCTGTATAATTCCCGTCATGTGTTGCTTTTTCAATACTGGTAATTTTCTCTATATCTGTAAGCTCAATATCACTGATATTATCTAATAGATTTGAAGTTGATAAATATTTCCATATTTGTCTGGATGTAGTATTTTTTGGTTCAAATTTAAATTCTGGATTTGTTCTGTGGGATAAATGAAAATCTAAAATTGTTTTTTCTGAAACTTCTATTACTGGTTCCGTATTATACCCCATCAAATAATCAATTTTTTTATTAAAAAACTTATCACCAATACCTAATTCTAATTGAAGATCGATGAGTAATTGAGCTTCATCTCTTTTATTATTATTAATTAAACAATAAATATTAAATTTAGATAAATATACGTCTTGTATTGGTTCTTTAATTTCAGAAAAAATCTCACAAGCCTTTTTAACATCTGATTGGGACAGATAATGATCTACTAAATGTTTAGTGAGTTTTGGGTGTTCATTAATAATCTGATTATTTAATAAATATTTTTCAATTAAGTCAAAATTTGAATTCTTAATAAGCCACTTTGATTTTATTTCTAAAAACTGTTCTTTTGAAATATTCATTTCTGGATAATGTGCATTTGTTAATAATAAAATATCCAAAATCTCCACCGCATCTCTTGAAAGTTCCAATTTATCTATTCTTTTAAAGATATTTAAAATTTGATCCCCATTAGAATTAGACCACATATTAATATCTAAACCATTTTCTGCAGGATCATAAATTCCGACTAGCTTTGTTTCTTTTGAAATTAAAGTTTGTGTTTCCTCTATGCTTAATTCCTCCTCTTTTTGGGACTGCATTTTATAAATACTATTCTGTGGAATATTTTTTTCCGCTTCATCTTCGATTAGAGTTGTGTTTTCTTTGGGTTTTTTTTCACCTACTTCCCAGATGTCTACAGGTTCTTGTGAGTTGGTTGCAAAACCAAAAAATAAAGAAAATAATATAACTAAAAAATAGTTCTTACTTAACAATTTTAAGTTTTTCATTAGGAATGATTTTTTCAATGTCTTTATTTGGAGATGGAAATTCAATTTTCCCAAGTAGTACTATGGCTCCAATAAAAATAATTAGCACCAATGCTATTTTGATTAATAGACTTTTACCACTCCCACTGCTTGTATTTTTTGAAAATTGCATATATTCTTTAATAATTTCAAATTAAGACATATTTGTGTTTTTTCAATAAAGAAAGCTTATGAATTCAAATAAAAACCTCGTTTTTTTAGGTATGATGGGGTCAGGTAAATCTTCTATTGGAGCTATGGTTTCAAAAAAATTAAACATTCCATTCATTGATATAGACCATTTAATTGAAGAACATGCTGGAATGACTGTCTCAGAAATATTTGAAGTAAGTGGCGAGGACTACTTTAGAAATTTAGAAGAAAAAATAACAATTAAATCTTTAAAACATAAAAAAGTTGTTGTTTCCTTGGGTGGGGGTGGTTTTGTTAATGACAAGATAAGAAAAGATGTTTTAACAAATCATTTTTCTTTTTGGCTTAATTGGGATGATTTAGTTTTAATTAAAAGAATTAAAGGTAGCAAAAAAAGACCCTTAGCCTCAAAGTCAACTGAACAAGAAATTAAGACCATTATCAAAAAAAGAAAAAATATATATTCAAAGGCTAATTTTAAAATAAACTGTAATAAATTAACAAAAAGTGAAATAGTTAAAACAATAATAAAAACATATGAGCTTAATTAAATTAAAAGTTAACAACAGCAGTCAGAAATATTCAATTATTATTGGAAATAATATCTTAAAAAAAATAAATAAATTTTTGAAAGAAAGTTCTATTGATTTTAATCAATGTCTTCTTGTAATTGACAAGAATGTTCCAAAAAATTTAATAAAAGATGCTTTAAAATCTTTACCAAAAGGATCTGCTTCAATTCATTATTTTAATGCAAGTGAAAAAAATAAAAATCTAAAAAGTGTCAATGAAATCACATCAATTCTTTTAAAAAAAAATTTTAATAGAAATGATTGTTTAATTTCTATTGGTGGAGGTATTACTGGTGATGTATCAGGCTTTGCAGCAAGCACTTTTAAGCGAGGCTTAAAGTTTGTTAATATACCAACAACACTACTTTCACAGGTTGACTCATCAATTGGAGGCAAAACAGGAGTAAACACTAAATACGGTAAAAACTTAATTGGCTCATTTTATCAACCCAGTCTAGTTATATCAGATATTAATTTTTTAAACTCTTTACCAAAAAGAGAAGTTGTGTGTGGGTATGGTGAAATTTTAAAACACTCCCTTATTGATGATATAAAGTTTTTTTATTTTTTAAATAAGAATGGGAAAAAGATTTTAGAATTAAAAAGTCCCTTTATACAAAAAGCTATTTATCAAAGCTGCTTGATTAAAAAAAAGGTAGTTGAGGCTGACGAAAAAGAATTGGGTATAAGAAAAATACTAAACTTTGGACACACATTTGCCCATGCCTTTGAAGCAACACTACGTTATTCAGCAAGATTAAATCATGGTGAAGCGGTTATCCTCGGTATTAAAACTGCTGCAAAATTTAGTTTATTAAATAAAATTTTGAATAAAAAAGAATTTGAATTAATTAACGATCACTTAAATAATCTAAGTCTTCCAAGAGATATTAATAGATTCTTTACACTAAAGAATTTAAATACAATTTTATCTTTTATGAAAAAAGATAAAAAAAATAATACAAAGAAAATTAGTCTGGTTTTGCTTAAAAAAATAGGTTCCCCTGTTCACAGATTACAATTTAATGAAAAAATTATTAATCTTTTTTTGAAAAAAGAATTAACTAAGTAATATTTGAATGGAATGTATGTGCTCTTTCAGCTCAAGATTTAAAATACTATAGATTTTCTTGGTTGACTCTATTTTATTTAATCTTTTCAGCTCTTCAGATTTAATAATTAGTTTTAAATGGAACATTCCTTCTTGGTTTCCTTTATGATTTTTATGTAAAAAACTTTTATCTTCTATTTTAAAATCTTGCATAACAATTTCTGCTTCAATTTTACTTTTAACAATTTCAATTAATTCGTTTATATTCATAAATAATAATTTATTACTATACAGCATGAAAAATATTTGTGATTGGAATAATTGCTTTGATACTGGTGAATATAAAGCACCAATTGAGAAAGATAATAGCAAACGCTACAGACTGCTTTGCTTAGCTCACGTTAAAGAATTCAATAAAAATTGGAATTATTTTAAGGGAATGGATGATGAACAAGTATTTGATTTTTTAAAGTCTGATATGACTTGGCACAAACCAACTCAGAGCTTTAGCTCTTCAGATAACTTTTTTAAAGTTCTATGGAACAATACTTTAAAAGATGAGTTTGATAAGACCAAACTTAGAGGTGAATATAACCATATGAATCAATTCAAATTTGATGCTAATGATATTAAAGCTTTTAGTATTCTGGGTGTTTCAGTTGGCCAAAAATGGGAACAAATTCAAGATCAGTTCAAAACTCTTGTCAAAAAATTTCACCCTGATATTAATTTGGGAAATAAAGAATACGAAGAAAAACTTAAATTAATTACTTTGGCTTATACTCAGCTAAAAAATACTTATAAGGAAAAAATTGACACCTAATTTAAACATACAGCCAGACATTAAGATGTCTTTAAAACAAAGTTTTGGAATTGATTCAGATATGGAAGTTGATGCTTTCTCTAAAAGAAGCGAATACGTTCCTGAAATAGATAAAAATTATAAATTTGATAGAGATACTACTCTTGCTATCATATCAGGCTTTGCCTTTAACAAACGTGTCTTGGTTCAGGGCTATCATGGTACAGGAAAGTCTACTCACATTGAACAAATTGCAGCTAGATTAAACTGGCCTTGTATTAGAGTAAACTTAGATAGTCATGTAAGTAGGATTGATCTTATTGGAAAAGATGCAATTGTTGTAAAAGATGGCAAACAAATTACAGAGTTTAAAGAGGGTATTTTACCTTGGTCTATTCAAAACCCTGTTGCGCTTGTTTTTGATGAGTATGATGCAGGAAGACCAGATGTGATGTTTGTTATTCAAAGGGTGTTAGAAGCCGAAGGAAATTTCACTCTTTTAGATAAAAATAAAGTTATAAAACAAAATAAATTTTTTAGATTATTTGCAACTTCAAATACAGTCGGTTTAGGAGATACAACTGGATTGTATCATGGTACCCAACAAATAAACCAAGGACAAATGGATAGATGGAATATTGTAACATCTTTAAATTATCTTAGTCTTGATAGAGAAATGGAAATCGTTCTTGCTAAAAATAAAAATTTAAATAATCCAAAAGGTAAAGAAAAAGTATCTAATATGATTAAAGTTGCATCTTTGACTAGAAAAGGCTTTATAGCGGGAGATATATCAACGGTAATGAGCCCAAGGACGGTACTTCATTGGGCTGAAAATGCTGAAATTTTCAAAGACACAGGTTATGCTTTTAGAGTTACTTTTTTAAATAAGTGTGACGATATAGAGAAAAATACAATAGCTGAATATTATCAGAGATGTTTTGGAGAAGAGTTGCCAGAGTCGATGGTTAATATTCAGATCTAAATGAGCTCAAAAGAAAATAATTTTAAAGAGCAATTTAAACAAGCTTTAATTTCTACAGCTAAAGTAATTTCTGAAGATTATAAATTAGATGTTAAAAAATTAGATAAAGATTTAAGTAATAAGAAGACTGATTTTTTTGATATAACCAATTTATCAAATAAAAATGATTTTGTTAGACTAAGAGCAGAAACTGATTCTGGTGCCTTAAAGAAAAAATTTTCAAATAAAGAAATATTTAATAAAAACCTACCTAATAATCCTTCTTGTAAATCTTTATATAATATTGCTGAAAAAATTAGGTATGAACTTCTTGGGGGCAAAATGCTCAAAGGAGTTGGAAAAAATTTAAGTGAAAATTATAGTCAAAAAATACTTTCTTATCGTAAAGAACAATTAAAAAATAAAGAAGATGTTCCTGTGACTGAAGCTTTTGAGTTATATATGTTAAATAAATTCTTTAAATTAAAGCTCAATGATGTGTCTACAAAAATGTTAAATTTTTGGAAGAAAGAATTTGACGAATCTATTGATAAACATTTTGATTTTTTAAATAAAAATTTAGAAGATCAAAATAATTATAGTTTAAAATTTTCAGAAATTTTAGAGAATATGGATGTCTTTGCTTCAAATAATGAAGAAAATAATGAAGAAAACGATGAACAAGAAAATGAACAAGACAATAAATCAGAGAACGATAATGACAGTCAGTCTGATGACAAAGAGGAAGAAAGCAAACAAGATGATAGTCAGACTAGCCTAGATGCTGGCTTTGATCTTAGCGATCAGCAGATGGAAGAACAATTAGAAGATTCAGATTCTTTGAAAGAGAGTGCAGAAAATGTTTTACAAAAAACAAATATTAATAATATTGATCAAGATTACAAGGTATTCACTACAGAATTTGATGAAATTGCAAAAGCTGAAATATTAGAAGATATAAAAGAAACACAAAAATTAAGAAAAAATTTAGACCAACAACTTGTCGGGTTTCAAGATTTAATTACTAAGCTTGCTAACAAACTACAAAGGCAGCTCCTTGCAAAACAAAATAGAGCATGGGAATTTGATTTAGAAGAGGGTTTATTAGATAGCTCAAAATTAACTAGAATAATTATGGATCCTTATAATTCTTTATCTTTTATGAAAGAAAAAGATCTTGATTTTAAAGATACAATCGTAACACTGTTAATAGACAATTCTGGTTCCATGAGAGGTCGACCAATAACAATTGCTGCACTTTGTGCAGATATATTATCTAGAACCTTAGAAAGATGCTCAGTAAAAGTAGAGGTTTTAGGCTTTACCACAAAAAATTGGAAAGGTGGTAAGAGCAGAGAAGCTTGGACTAAAAATGATAAGCCAAAAAATCCTGGAAGATTAAATGATTTAAGACATATAATTTATAAAGGTGCAGACACGCAGTGGAGACAGGCTAAAAACAATATAGGTTTAATGCTTAAAGAAGGATTATTAAAAGAAAATATTGATGGGGAAGCTATTTCGTGGGCCTATAATAGAATTAAAAAAAGAAAAGAAGAAAGAAAAATACTCATGGTTATTTCAGATGGTGCCCCAGTTGACGACTCAACATTATCAGTTAATTCAGGAGATTTTTTAGAAAAACATTTAAAGAAGATGGTTAAATTTATAGAAACTAAGAGTGACGTTGAAATTTTAGCTATCGGTATCGGGCATGATGTTTCTAGATATTACGATAAAGCTATTAAGATAACAGATGTGCATGAACTTGGCGATGTTATGGTTTCTGAATTGAGTGGCTTATTTGAAAATAAAAAAAAACTACATTAAAGTTTTAAAAGATCTTTATTTTTCCATTTGATGCTAACTTCAGCCCCACCTCTTGTTTTGGAATTTCTACATAAAATATTTGCATAATTTTTTTCAAGTAGTGTTTTGCCAATAAAAATTCCAAGACCTAATCCTGATTTTGATTTTATTGAAGACTTAACAGATTTAATATAAGGCTCTCCAATTTTGCTCAAAACATCTTTTGGATATCCCTCTCCATCATCTTCTATTATAATTTCTGTTAAATCATTATCACTTTTTATATTAATAAAAATTTTATTTGCAGAAAACTTATTTGCATTACCAATAAAGTTTCTTAATCCATAAACAATTTCTATTGATTTGGTTATATTAAGTGGATTTGAATTTTGATCATAATTAACAATGAATTTTTTCGTACTTATTTGTTGGAATGACTTGATTATTTCATCTACATAGGCTGATATTGTTAATTCACCATCAATAAAATTATCTTCAATAACAGGGTTTAATGTTAATTTTTTTAAGATCTCACTACATCTCTCTAATTGACCAGACAATAACTCAATATCTTTTTTAATATCTTCATTATCTTTAAATTGTTCCAGTAAATCAGTAGAGATGATCTTCATTGTTGAAAACGGTGTTCCTAATGAATGTGCAGCAGCGGCAGCTTGTCCACCTAATGATAATAATTCATGTTCCTTGGACATAATTTCTTCCATTTTATTTAGTGCCTCTTTCCTTATTCTAGATTCTGATCCAAAGGTTAAAGCAAAATAATTTAAGAAAATTAAAGCAACAATTAATGCTATTGGAATTGAATAATAATAATAACTATCTACGTGAAAATGTTCACTAACTGGATAGGGTAAGGGTCTGTCTCTTATACACATCTCCGAGCCCACGAGACTAAGGCGAATCTCGT
>OJAZ01000849.1_pt1 | contig 11464 bp, 8 predicted proteins | sample 1589851 | NCBI WGS metagenome assembly OJAZ01 (sample SAMN05416792, study PRJEB24817) | seawater metagenome | isolation source: Sea water | place: Canada:Atlantic | collected 2013-07 | reverse complement strand
CAATTGCGAGTGTATTACAAAAATTTCAGCAACAAGGTGTTGATAAACTTGTTGTGTTACCTCTTTATCCTCAATACGCAGGTCCAACGACAGCGTCCACTTTTGATGCTGTTAGTAAAGAATTACAAAAATGGCGCTATATACCATCGATACACTTTTTAAATACCTATCATAATAATCCATTCTATATACAAGCATTAGCTGAAACAGTTAAAGAGCATGTAGCAAGCCATGGTAAGCCCGAGCGCTTAGTGTTGTCATATCATGGTATGCCAGAGCTATTTCATAAGTGGGGAGATCCCTATTATGACTTCTGTCAGGAAACAACTTCACTACTCAAAAGGCTATTACTTGAAAGTGATTTAGGTTTTACTGATGATGAAATTATTATGACCTTCCAATCACGTTTCGGTAAGGCTGAGTGGCTTAAGCCGTATACGGATGAGACCCTGGAAAATCTTCCTAAGCAAGGTATAAAACACGTTGCTATTATGAGCCCTGCATTTAGTGCTGATTGTCTTGAAACCCTTGAAGAGTTAATTCACGAAAATAGTGAAGTATTCTTAGAAGCAGGTGGTGAAAGCTATCATTATATTGCTGCGCTAAATGATCGTGATGATCATATTGATGCCTTGTTTGATGTATTGGCGCCAACATTGGGCTCGCCTAACCTTAACTAGGTATTTATACCCAAACTACCTGAAGATGCAGGTTTCAGCTGGAATTAGAAATGCCTTTAGGCAAGGCATTGATTGTTGAGAATAGTTATTCTATTGTCGAAATCAATAACGCAGCTTAAAGCGTTTCTAAACCAGCCCTGCGAGGACGTTTGAGCAAACCATGTTCTTCGTTGCCTCCATTTTTAAGGGAATAACCCTTAATAAAATGAAGCGCCTTGATCATGAATTGCTCAGGCGTCCTGAAACACCCATCTTCAAGTGGCATGGGTATAATAGGTTAATGGGAACAAAATTAGTCAGCCGCCAATTCAATAAACTCACTTGCTAAGCTATATAAAAATAGTATACTGTTTTTATATACAGTTTATGGCGGTGGGTGCATTATGGGTAATCAGAAAAAAATAATTCACATTGATATGGACTGCTTTTAAACTCTAGAGTGTTAATTAAAAGAAAATATTGTAAGTTGCTTTGAGTTGGTTTAATTTTAACCTAAGGGTGTTTCTTTTTGGTGATAAATGTATGCTCAGGTATAGCGACAATAAAATAAATAAACATTGGGTTTTTCTAGATGATAACCAAAGTCTACTTCTGTTACCTAGTCTATTTGCTCGATATACCCAAGTTATGCAATACCGCGTTGATATAGAGATTAGAGTGGCTTCTGATACCAAGTTAAAAGAAGAGATTTTTATAGAAAAAGAAATAGGCACAGATATTAGTTATAAAATCTGTAATCACGTAGGACGGTTTCTTGAATGGGTGGAGCAATACGAAAAAATAGAATATGTTGGAATACCTAGTCACACCGCTCTTCCTGCTGCAGTTATCAACGAATATATAAATGAATACCTGATTGATGAATGCTCAAAGAGTGAGTTTGTAGCCAAACAAGCTGTTAATTCGTTGAATGCATATTATCTCTGGTTGTTCTATTTTTTTGGAAACAAACGCAAAGTTTTAGGTATTAAGACTAAATTCAGAGAGACTGCGAGAAATAACAGTAAAGGTGATCTGGTTGTTAAATACCTATTACCACAGACCCGTGAATTACTATATCGAAATACAGATTCATTACTTGAAGAGCTTGTGCTAAGAAATTCAGGTGAGTTAGGCTGTCGGACTAAAGAGAACCAAGGTTTTTTACTGAATGATTACAAAGCAAATAATAAGATGCAAAAGGGCTTACTTACATTATTCAAAATGCTTGATTCAAACCCCAATCAAGAAGAGTTTGAATATCACTTAAGCTCGCTTTATACAAAGTATAGTAGATCGAGAACCCTCTATATACCGCGATATCTACTAGAGAAAATGAAAAGGTACTATGTAACTGAAAGGCCTCATTCGGATTCCAATCACCTGTTACTTTCAAACTCAACAAACTGTTCATCTGGCGAGTGCATCTCCAAAAGTTTTGGATCGGATACCTTCAGAAAAACGACAGATAAAGTCATAGAGGAGGTTAATAGTAACCCCTCTCTTTATAGTCATATGCAGGAAATAACGACTGAAAATGTATACCATCACCTGCGTCATTCGTTCGGTACCGATTTCTTTTATGACTTGTGCCAAGGGCAAAATAAAGATTATGAGTCAATTACCACAACATCAGCTATTTATTTAACAACTGCTAAGCGCTTGGGACATAAAGTAGATTCAAGGAATGCGAATACCGTCACGAAGGATTATATCCATAGTTGCGGTCAGAGAGAAGGATTACTAAAGGAGACTGTTAAACATGGATGATACATGTGATTTGGATGGTAATCCTGACTTTGACTCAGCTTATTACGAAAATAAAATAACCACGGATTTCTTGGATAAGCAAAGAGTTACATTTTTTAAGTATCCATTGAATGCCACATCAATAGTAATACCTGCAACTCATAGTTTACCTGAACGTAAGTTAAGCTTTGACGATATTGAACACAAACATAAGGTTCTACTGTACCGACTCATTGTTGCTGCATATAATTATTCTTTCACTGATGATTTCGCACCTGCAAGTTCGAAGGAATCAATCTCAACAGCGAGTTCTAACTTCGTAGGGTGGCTTAATAACACGGAGATTGATAACCCCTACTCTATCCTAAAAGACTATGAAAGGTATTATTTTGATAAGCGGAATAATCATGGAGGCTCAAGCGAATTACATAAGTTAAAATTGATTTTTACTTATGCACTTGAGAGAAGTGAAGAATTTTATTCATCACTTACTTTGGATGAATGGAGTTATTTACTTGAGCTTAAAAAGACGAAAATAAGCCCTAATCTAAATAAAAAACAAATATCTTTAGCTAGTTACTTTGGGGCACTTGATTGGCTCAGAGAAGAAGATTTAGGTATTGGAAATCAACTATACCAAACGCTTGCCTCTCCGAAAATGACAGTGAATTCACTAAAACTGACAACATCATCAATCATAATTGAATTATATATCGCTAAGTACTCATTGAGGAAGTTCATAAAAAATAGTGGACTAACGGCTAGTGATTTTGAAATATCTGATTATAAAGATATGGGTTCAGACAGCCGAATAATCATTACCGGCAAGTATTTGTATCGTTTATTATCTAAATATCACGAGGAAAAAAGTGAAAATATCCGTCTTCGAAATGCTCTAGAATTAGTTTTACTGTCGAATGTCACAAATCTATCAAACTTCGAAAAAGTACGTCCAGCTCTTGATAGTAAAGAGCAGTTTGAGTCTATATTTTTATTAAGAAAAGGAAAGTTTTCGAAGGAGTTTGCGAGACGAACTTTTAACTCAGTTAGCACAGCTGTATTACTATCGTTAACAGTAATACGAGAATTAGCTATTGAAAGCAATCCTTTACCTATCACTCAGTTAGAAATGTTAATGTTTTCATGGCTGATGGCGTGTATGACAGTTCAACCTAGCGATATTCAGAAACTTTCAAAACAATCATTTAGGTTGTTAAGGCTTGGTCGGAGGGTAACGCATATTGAGTGTGAATATTTTAAGGGGCGCTCAAATGCAATTCATAGTACGCGCACAGTATCCACACGAAAACTGGAAGGGCAAGCATTACAACTATATTTAAAACAGCATAGAGGAAATGAATTGAGTAGCTTTAATGGTGCAATACCTGTTATGCAAAGAGGGCTCTCTAGCCTCACAGGTCTTTTAAATGCGCTGTTAATGCTTTCTTACTTGTCGGACAAGATGAGAACAGTGCATCAGCAAAGAGGAAAAATCCCTGCAGTAATACCTATCGCGTTGAGTACTCTTCTAGCACAGGGAACACATACAGAAAATGTCGTTAGCACCCCTAAAAAATTAACAATAGATAAGCGTCAGGAACTTGTTTCTAAGTCTAAAACACCGTGCAATAGGTCATTATTCTCCCTTCAAGCAATAAAAAATTCGGCCGTTCATGCATATAGCGATCCCTATACTTTATTTTATTTAATTAATCACAACTCACACACGAATCAAACAGAAAAACGGGATTATTTAACTGCAGATAATGAAGAGTGGATGAATGCAGCAGGACGTATCACTCGAAGTGTTATGCTAGACCTGATCAATAATGTTTTTGACTTAGATTTTAAAGAAATGAGTGATGAGGAGATAAATAGTGTTAAGACATCTTTTAATAACGAATTTGCTAATGTGACAGATACTATATCTTACAAAAGTGGTGAAATTATATCACGATTAAAAATTATAACTGAGCAAGGTAAAGGGGTGATTAACGAGATCGGTGTATTGTCGCTTTCTGCGCGGGAGGAAGATACGTTTGCGCCAATTTTTATTTTAGATAGTAAAGTGACTACTTTCAAAATGTTTAATTATTTACATGAGTTTAAAAAGAACTATAAGAAACTACTGAATCGTAACCCTGACTATTTGTATCAAACTGTGCTGCCGACCGTAGAATGGATGGAGCATGCGCTAACTAATTTAAGTAAACAGTCTATTCGTGATGGTAAGCAATTATTTCAAAAAATGTATGACTCGGGCGTATCAATAAGCATATTTCACTCAATATAAAGGACTAATAATGCAACTTTATGCAGTTAATTCAGATATTGATAACTTCTGGCACGATCAAAATCAAAAACTACTAGCAAATGAAGGGTTTCACAGTGAGGAGGGGGATATTTTCAGTGATACACTTTGTTTTCTAATCCGTTCAAATGGGTCCAAATCACGACTCAATTTTGATGTGTTTGATAAGGCAAACTTGAAAATGGATAATGTTGCCACTCTGACTCTCAACGGTATCTCTTATCAGCTGTCGATGAAGGAATACGCAAAGCTTGTAATTGTTAACTCTATCACCCCTCAAAGTGTGTGCGGTGTGTTAAATGTATATCAAATGGTGGTACATCTTGCGGGTTTCCTAAATACTCAAGAAAGTATGTTGCTAACCTCTAATAATATTGAAGATTTCCATCTGAGTTATTTAACTCAATCCATCACAGAAAAAGGAATTTCAAACCGTCTAACCCCCCAAGTTTATAGAGCATCGTATAGCTATTTTAATTTCGTAAAAAAGAGACATCGGCTCCAAGCACTAGGTGTTGAGGGAGTATTTGATAAGGGGTTAAGTATAAAAATTATAGAAAGCACATTAGATCGCGCTTGCCAGTCTGTGATGGGGATAAAGCTTGCTGAATATAAAGTGGGAGGTAGTTTTAACTACTTGGGATTGGAGGTAGGGCAGTATTATGTCGATCACATGAGGCGCGTCTATGAAGCCGATTATTATTATAGCTTTGTGTGCCAGAACGCTATTAATTTGGTCTCTCAGCAGTTTAATTTCGAAACCCTAGAAGACAATAGTTCAAGGGGTAAATGGATGAAAGTACAGCTAGAAACAATACAGGGTACTTTCGTCCCGGATAAGAAAATTGTGCAAGAGTCTTCACGTACACGAAATAAAATCAATAATTCTATGAAAGAGGCTCTTTTTGACCAATACCAACATCACTTTGAAAAAATACAATCACTTGGTGAGCAAAATATTCAGGAACTTGCCAAAGAGCTTGGCTTAACAATTCGTTTTGATGTGATTGAGGTCATTCGTGTTTTAATGCTACAAAAATATTATTCGTTTACTTCATCAAAAACACCTGAATCCGTGTGGAATTCGTATCTTAGCTCTTTAGATAAAACCCATATTGATTGCCATAAACTGAAAAATAAAACAGTGACTGACATCTATGCGAAGATGACGGAAATAATATCAAAAAAACAACAAGATAAAGTATCTTTCTTGGCTGTTCTAAGTAAGTGGTCTTTGGAAAAAATGGTAGGTAAAGATGCTAGGCTCATTGAATTGACGAGAGAGTTTGATCGAGTTTCTGCAGCAATGATTTCTTTAGTTGTTGCATGGCTCGGTTATAGGAAAAGTGAATTTGGTTTTCCACTTAACGCGATTCATATCGAACCCAATTTAGATATATTAGATAATTCGTATGTACCGTTTCGCTTCAAGTTGAAATGGATCGTACCAAAAACTAATAAAAAAACTAAAATAGATAGAGAGATTACATCACAATGCTATCAACTTGCCGTGCAACTAAGTGAGTTCCTCCAACAACCTGAGGGGGCTCCTTGCTTATACAAACAGTGGGGAAGAGACAAAAACAAAACGACTCCGAGTAAATCCGGCGTATATATTGATAAAAGGGTTAAGGAAAATTGGGATTCGTTCGTAACTCAATATCAGCCGTTTAATGAAGTAAGCGAGTTACAGTATTTATCTCAGCTCGATGAAGTAGTGTTATCATCAGATGAAAAAGAAAAATTACACGAATTAAGTCAAGAATATGATTTATTAAGTGCCCGTACTCATAATTTATTGGCAACCTGTCGTGAAGTCAGGCGCGATTTAGCAAGACTAAATTGTACTTCTTTTGGTGGCTGTAAACCTCAAGCTAGATTCAAAAAGTCCTTACTTGAATATAGCAAAACAGGTGATATTTCAAATACAGAGCATAAAAAAATAGTAGAGGAGTATTTATCTGAGGATACTAAGGCGTGGCTTAAATCTGATGAAGTGAACTTAGATCACAAAGGAATGCTGGATATTGGTCGAGAACTTACACAATCCGTACGTTACCCTTCACCTCACGCTTTCCGGCATATATGGGCAGAAGCAGTTCTTACTCGTTATCAGGGTAATGTCGGTGCAGTAATACGACATCAATTTTGCCACATGGACGAGTCATTTTTTATGGCATACTTACGTGATAAAGAGCCTAAATCGTTAGTTAAAACAGCAAGGATTAGGGTTTTAAATTCAATTGTAGATACTTTACTTATTGACGCGCACAAAATTGGCCAAACATATCTTGGTGGCTTTTCACGTTACGTTAAGAAAGCAACAAAGCTAACAAAGGCGGTAACACAAAGTGAATTACTCGCGCTTCGTGAGCGCATTGTAGGGCGTGTTATTTCAATTCAACCATCGTATTTTGCAACTTGTTTACCACGAGAAGGTGCTGAGTCTCGCGCTAAATGCGCAACTTTTGGCGAGGTTAATCCTCAGAATGCGAAGCCAGAATTTTGCTTGAATTGCACTAATGCAATGATTACCGAAGGTAATTTAAAAGGTATTTGGATGACTATTCAGCCGTTTGTAAAAGAATCCTTGAGTGAAAATGTTATGGGCTTCATGGTTGGGCAGCATTTACCTATATTACTCTCAGGAAAAAAAAGAATTAAAAGTTTAGAGACAGAAAAAAATACGGAAAGTGTTAGTAAGATACTTCATGTGATTAATAAGGCAATACATAACATTAAAGCGAAGCTAAAAGAAGAGGACGGTTTATATGTATGATGATTTAGATGACTTAATGTCCGATGATTTTCTTGATGGTTTGGATGATAAACCCGATGTTAACAAATTGGCTAAAATTGAAACGACTAAAATGCCTGCTTGGGTTAACGAGGATGTGGCGCACACAACTTATAAATCTTGGTGCGCAATACAAAAGTTGAAGTGTGACAAACAAGCGAGCATTAAAGCACTAGGTAAAGTGGCTGATAGTAAAACACCTAAAAGTATATATGAGATAAAGAAGTCCGAAGTAGCTAAATTAGTTGGTTTAAGTTCACAGAGCATATTTAGAACTTCGTCATTTAGCTCGGACATCTTGGGCTTTTTTGAAGAGGAGAATATTGTGCTGTTAGCTCTTCATAAGCAAGAGCAGAAGAAGCAGAAATCACGCAGTAAAGTAACAGGTGTGAGAGCAAATAAAAAAGAGGATTTGGTAAGTGAAGTTCAAGATCTTCGAAATAAAGTCAGAGAGCTAGAGTGTCGACAAGTAAAAGATACACTAGATTTAGCCTTGATGAAGATGCCTTTCGACTTAAGACAAAAACTCAGAATGTAAATATAGAAGTAGGCATGAATTATATTTTATGCGGACTGAACACTATAGACAGCTAATACGGGATAGATGTTTTTAATCAGAATAGTAATTTTAACATGTCACGTTGACGCGGCGAACACATGAATCACCTAGGAAGGCTTAGTAAAAAGCTGGAATATCTAACGAGTGTTTACACAGTTAGGTTTACACCCTCTTTTCACTTAGTTCTAATCGCTAAAAATAGATCTGATTAATTTTTATTGATGACGGCACGTAATCTAAAAAAGCGATTTAACCTAACGCCAGACTTAGTTTTAGATTGACACTGTGTTGCTCTATGCCATTTGTTATCCAATTTAATGAGAATAGTTTTATCTTTTGATTGATGCTTTAAAAGCTTAGCAATAATTTTATCGGTTGATGTCTTCCACATAGTGTCTTTCCTAGGCATTAGCGCTTTAAATAGAGTCGGTTTATTTTCTCAATAACCAATTTATCTTCAATATAAAATAACTCAGAGTATGATTGCGGGTTACTCATGGTGTTTGCTAGTAGTTGTCCCTGCCGCAACTCCGGGTGTTTAGCCACAGCAGCAAGAATACTATTTAATAACAGATTCTTGGTTTCATCTATGTTTGGATTGATCGCCAAGGTTGATAAAGTATCACTCTCAATTACTTCTTCATCAAAAGTGGAAAATATCTACTACCAGTGCCACCAAATTGCATTTAGCCTTGCCAGCCAATTACATTTTAGTTTGCCACCATAAACTCTTTAAACCAACATAAAGCCTAGGTCAAAAAAAGATCACTTTGATACGAAAGCTGACGTTAGTCTTAGCTTACCTAGCGACATGTGAGCCGACAATGCGGACATTAAATTCCTATTTGATTAACTCCATCGTCTCGTTTAATAAAACATCATAAATTAAGTCATTGAGCTTTGAACCATCTAGGGTACACATGTAATTGATATGTTGTCCTACCCGACGATGTCCTTTCTCATCTAAGGCATTACCAAATGCAATATTTGTTGCCATTTCAAGATACTCTGGATGGCTATCAGCTATACGATTCAATGCTACTCGTAATGATTGAATTCCCACATTAGAAGCTAAATTGACGTCAGTAAATAGACCATTTACATATTGCTGGCACATTTCATCACTCTTTAGATCTGAAGCAAAAGATGCTTTACATACGATAATGATTAATAAAGCTGCTGCTATTTTCATAAGTTATCTCTTCGTTTTTTTAAACAAATTTAGATAGCTAAAATCAAAAAAAGTGAATACCTATTACTAGACATTCACTTTTATTACATTGAAATTAACGTTACTTAGCTTTAACAAAAGGCAATATACGATAACCATCAGCTTTAACTTTATCTGTCGGCATGTAATGACGAACCGCTAAGTTAAATACACCACTATTATTTTTAGTGTCAATATTGTTTGGTGCATCGTTACCACAGCCAAAACTAACGGTATATGTGCCATCTTTATTTACCTTTGCCGTATTTGAACTTACATGAGCTAAGTCATTAAACATAAAGCCCTTTTTGTCATAAACAGTTATAGACCAAAATGCTTCATTTTCAGGGTCTGCAAATGTTGCTTGATGGCATTGGTCGATAGGGTAGTTACCTGATACTTCATAGATATTATCTACAAGCTGAGCTCCGCCCCAGCCAAGAGCAGCACCAACTTCATATTTCTCTTGCGTAAATAATTCATTAGATGAGTCACGTACATCTGTAAACATACCGTATGTCGCTTCACCGCCATCTCTTTTCATCAACATAGGTGTTTGCGCTTTTAATGCCATTTCAACTTCATCAAATGATGCTTTGTTAACAGAAGCTGCTGAAAATTTGATACTCGAGTTAGCAGAAATTTTCATTTGATCCTGATACATTTTTGCTTCTGCTTCTGTAAATGTTGAATCTAAACGAATAACTAAGTAAAGGTGTTTACCTATATGTGTGCTTAAATCAAAAGTACCCGCGCCATACTGCATTGCTTGGATGCGATGATCTTCAGTGACAGGCTGAATTGACATATATTTACCTTTTGGGATTTCAGGTAAAATAATTGTTGCACCTTCAGACACATCAACAACAGCCATTGAATAATAAGTGTCACGGTTCATACGTACAACGGGTTGGTTATCCGTTGGCGTTAGTTGTCTCTTATGTAATAAAGTATTAACTCCTACCAAATCTTGTGTTTTAAGAAGTTGATGAGACGTTTCGTCTGTTGGGTATGAGCCTTTTGTAACAATTGCGCCAGTAGCAGAAAAGAAGCCATCCAGTGACGTTGCGTTCTCTGTTGGTGTAGTTTCACTCATTGTCCCACATGCAGTTAAAGTTAGTGTTGCAGTGATGAGAGAACTTAATAATAATTTTTTCATAACGCTTCCTTATGATTTATAAATAAAATATTCATTGTTTAGATGCAGTAATTCTAGCTCAATAGTAATATATAACGAAATCACTTTATCTGATAAATGATATGCTAATATTGTATATCATAATGTTTTTTAGGCGATTATATGCGCAGCTTAGAGCAAGACCTTTCACGAATAGATTTAAACCTACTCGTGTCATTGAGTGTATTACTTAAAGAAAAAAATGTATCACGGGCCGCAGAGAAGCTTTATTTATCACAGCCAGCCATGAGTCGTACGTTAAAAAAGCTTAGAGAGTTATTCGACGACCCATTGTTTCATCGAGAGTCTTCGGGGTTGAGGCCTACAGTAAAAGCGATTGAGTTGGGAGCTAAACTTGACCAATTACTTCACTCCATTAATGGGTTCATTATTGGCGATGATTTCGACCCCAATACCTGTGCTAAAACATTCAACATCTCATTACCTTCATTAATGGGACAAACGTTGATACTGCCTATAATAAATGATTTATCTGTTATAGCGCCTAACGTTGTTATTGCACAACATCCTGCAACGTCAGAGCCAGCTAAATATCTTGAGAACGGTGAGTTTGATTTTACTATTCATGTAAGTAAACTACAGAATAAGGCTTTCAATTCAACATTTTTAGGCAATGCCAATCCAGTCATTTTTGCTCGTAAAAATCACCCATTAACTAAGTTAAAAAAAGTTACTGTTGATGATTGCCTTCAATATAAATTTGTCGATATTATTTTAGATAACCATGCTAATTTACCTATTAATAATCCGGCTAAAAAATACTTAGAAGATTTAGATTTAGATTTAACAATAACAATGAAGAGTGGTCAGCTTAGCCTATTAACTGAAGTGATGCTTCAGTCAGATAATTTATTGGTTAGTGCACACTTTTTGATGAATTCTCGGCACCTACAAAACGACTTTATTACCGTATTTGAATTTGATAAGAGTAAATATCCTGTAGAAATGTATTTAATAGAACACGAACGCACCAATACCAGC
>OJAZ01000847.1_pt1 | contig 11478 bp, 12 predicted proteins | sample 1589851 | NCBI WGS metagenome assembly OJAZ01 (sample SAMN05416792, study PRJEB24817) | seawater metagenome | isolation source: Sea water | place: Canada:Atlantic | collected 2013-07 | reverse complement strand
TACGCACCCTGTCTTTTGACTCTTTTACTGAGGCTTCGGGTAACCCGACGATATTAAAAGATGGTATACTAAGCCTTACATTAACGATAATTAAGAACAGTTGAAAAATAATGGCAACAGCATTTTCTTATCAACGATTTAGTACAAAGATTCAAGCTAAAGGCGATAGCCTTAGACGACAGTTAGAAGCGGCACAAAACTACTGTGATGAAAAAGGGCTAACTCTTTCAAACTCCACATTCCAAGATCTTGGTGTATCTGCATTTAGTGGAGCAAATACCCTTGAAGATGCTGGCTTAGGTCAATTCATATCCGCATGTGAAAAAGGGCTAATCCCAAAAGGCTCATACCTATTAGTAGAATCATTAGACAGACTAAGCCGTAAAAAGCTTTTCGCAGCACTGGCGCAGTTTCTTTCCATAATTGAATACGGCATTAATATTGTTACTTTAATTAACCAGAATGTATATGGTGAAGGTATTGAGTCAAGGGACTTGATATTATCTCTTTTTGACATGGAAAGGGCTTATCAAGAGTCTGCTATCAAAAGCCACCGAATATCCATGGCTTGGGCTAATAAGCGTAAAAACCCCAACACAGCTAAGAAAATAAAGAACTGCCCTTTTTGGCTTAAGGTTAATCAAAATAAAAATACTTTCGAAGTTATTGAGCAACAGGCAACATTAGTCCGTGAGATATTCAGCATGTCTATCGAAGGTTTTGGTGTATACAAAATAGTAAATATTTTAAATGAACGAGGTATAAAAGCACCTAAAGGTGGCGATTGGGCAACAACTTCAATAAACCGTATATTATCCGAAAAGCAGATTCTGGGTGAGTATCAACCTCACATTAGAGAAAATGGAAAACGCGTACCAATAGGTGATGCTATCCCTAATTACTACCCTGCAATAATAGGTCAAGATACATTTCATCTTTCATCATCAAGACGAAAAGGCAGGTATGTTGCTCGTATAGGTCGCAGGGGTACTACTTTTTCAAATTTATTTATTAACGTTGCGTATTGTAAAAAATGCAGCGCGAGAATGGTTTATAAAGATAAAGGTAATGACCTTAGATACTTAACTTGCAGTAATAGAGTCAAAAAATTATGCGATAACAAACCAGCACGTTATGAGCTATTTAACGAATTCATTAGACAAGTGTATTTAACCCCCCAATTTTATAAAAGCGTTATTGAGTTAGTACCCGTTTCCGCTAACACACAAGAAGAGTCTCTAGAGGTTTTAGAAAGTCGATTAGACTCTGCTAATAAAGGCCTGAATGCGGTAATGGAATCTATAGGTGAATCCACCAATAGCGTTATAAAAGAACAAATAGCCAGTCGTGTAAGCACGATAGACAAACTCAAAGACCAAATAAGTAACTACCAGCAGAGAAATGCCGAAGTTAATTCATCATCAGTACATCAATCATTTAATCAAGGCTTTGAACTTGTAAGGTCTTGCTTTAATACTTCCCGAAGTAATGAGGAGCTATTTAGCGATAGGGCAAAACTCAATAGAGTATTAATAAAGGGATTAAAGAACATGACAATCTTCAATGATAAAGGCGATGTTTATGTCGAAGTTAATGGCTGGAAGTTTCACTACTTACAAAAACGTTGGTGCATCCTAAAACCAATCTAATAATCAGTATTCATTTTTAAAGCCTTTCAGAGCGACCCGAACCAATAGGACGATGATAATTTATACAAACTAGAGCAAAATAAAATAGTGTTCTAACTAAAGCCATAGTTGTTTTTTAATTAATTTCTGATAACAAAAAAATACAAACCACTACATGTAACAGGGTTTTTGATAATAAAGACTGCTGGATTCGATTAATTTTTGTAATAAGCAAAATATAAATAATCTAAAATTATTTTTTTAAAAGAGGTTTGATAATGACTAAAACAATTTCTATTGCGTGTGTAATCGGTGTGATTTTATCTGGCTGTAGTTCTGCTCCAACCGCAATGAAGGTTGGACCTGATACATATCGAGTTTCAGCAAGAGCACACTTTTGATTTGGTGGTGGTACAAGTGGTGCGGAAGAAGCGGCATTAAAAGTTGCTAATGAAAAGTGCAATAAATTGAAGAAAGAGCTTATGGTAAGTGATATTGATTCTAGGTCTGATATTAACTATGCAGTATCAGCTATTACATTCACTTGTCTGTCAGATAATGATGCTGAACTTAAACGACCAAGTTTAGAAAGAGCACCCGAAATAATCATTGAAAACAAGTAATTGGTTTTCACTCATTAAGGCACACCGTAGCTACTGAGTTAAAACAAGGAGGTGTACCTAGTCAGTATGCTGCTCAGATACTAGGTCATAGTAATGGCAATATTACTTATGATAGGTATGGTAAGTGCGTAAATATATCAGTGTTGAATAAGGCAATGTTATTTATTAAGTAATGGCGGTTTGGGGCACATAGTGCCATAGGAATGATGATGACTTTATGCATAAAACGGAAGCTAGAGATGGGAATGTCGAGATTTCAGCTTTTCGTCTTTTACTCGGTTGAGATACCTCTAAATGTTCACGTGTCAACTAATGTGTAATTTCATGTGTAATTCAAAGTGATTTAGAGTAAAGTATGCACTATAATTATGTTATTACGATAAAAAGCTTACTGATATAGGTATAACTAAGGTGTTTTTATGACTGAATTCAGGAAATTAGAAAACCAACCTTTGGTTTGTGTGCTAATAGAGGTCCGGTTTTCATCGGTACTAAATTTAGAACATTACATTCCCCAGATACAGGATAAAGTACGCCAATATTATCCTCATTTTAACAGAGACTCTGAACAAGCAGTAAATGTGACACCAGCAGGAATCACTGTAGAAAAAACTGATAAATATATTTTTACAACCAAAGATAAGATGAGTAATTTTCAGCTTTCACCTGATAGATTGGTATTCATCACTAAAAGTTATGACCGATTTGATGGATTCGCAAAACAATGCCAAAAGCTTTTGTCTATAATAACCGAGACTATCAATCCGGCATTATACTCTAGATTAGGTTTACGCTTTTCAGATTGTATAAAGACGGCTCCACCAGGTAACGACACTGAAATATTAGAAATGTTTAATACTGAGTCTGTATTTTTTCCATCCGAATTATCAAGCTTAGGGTTAAAAACTTTTCATCGCACAGAGACTAGTTTGCAAGTTGATAATGGTCTTCTCTTAGTTCGAAGTCTAATTGGTATGACGAACTTAGTCACATTTGAAGATCTTATGCAGCAGAAATATGTAGAAATAAAGTCAGATAAAGAACCTAGTGTTAGAGTAATTTTGGATTTCGATCACTTTTGGCATGATGAAGAAAATCAAAAAGATTTTGATGCCAAAGAAATTGTGTCATCATTACATAAGCTTCACGAAACATCTCGTCAAGCTTTTTGGAATATCACCTCTGAATATGCAAGGGAAACTGTATGGTCGTAGATCAAATTGATAACGGATATGCTGCACAGGATGCTGAAATAGCTAGAAACATACAAAATGATATAGTTACTAGAGGCTTTACCACAGAGTATGCCAAGCAAAGCAACCTAAGGGACACCTTTAAGGCTGTTCAAACATCTACACTCTCAGGTAACTCTGATTATTCTTGGGAGTTCATTGCTATAAATTCTAGCGGTGGAGTTCTTGTTAAAGGTAGAAACACCAGCAAGTTTGAAGCTCAAAGAAGCACTAATATTTCGACTAATATAGTAAACTTTGGTTTGAAGCTAAGTCTTATCAAAGATACGTTTGATCTTACTAATGAGCAACTTGCAGATGTTATGGGCTCAGGTAGAAAGACTGTTCATAATTGGATGAGTAGCTCAAATAGGCCTAATAAAACTAAAGCTAAGAGAATATTAGCATTAGATAACATTGCAAACATGTGGATAAGCAGAGGTTTTTCTGCAAATAGGGATACTCTTTCACTCCAAACTCAAAGTGGTTCATCCCTAATTGAGCTTTTAGCTAATGAAAACCTAGACAAAAATTTAGTTATGTTTCATGGTTCATCAATGTATTTTGACATTAATGATGATGTATTAGAGGATCCATTTGCATAATGACATTGTCTGTTGGAAAACAGTTAGAGAGCAAGGGTTGGCTACAAGGATCTATCATAAGTAAATTGAGTGGACTTCCACTTATTTACCAAGGTATTTTAGTCGATATCGTCGCTGAAGAACTTGCTGGATATAATTTCGTTTTAATCGTAGCTACACAATCTTGTAATATTGCAAATTCGGCTGTGAATACTGTCCAGTTAGCTATTGGTTATCATATTGATTCGAGAGAAAAGAATAGAGAATTTAATAAGCACCCTCGAGAAATAGATACTTGGTATCACACTATTCGCCCTACTAGCACTGAAGAGGTTATTGTTTCAGAGAATAGTATTCGCATTAATATTCTTGAAAAAATATTCATTCCAAAAGCGCTACTGCTTGAAGTCGAACTCAGCGAAGATTTAATCTTCCAAGATTATGAGAAAAGTAGCTTTGTTGATTGGTTGGGCTCTCACTACACAAAACCCGCGCTACCTACTCAATTCAATGATTTAATCGCAACAGTTAAAAGTAAGAAGAACAAACAGGTTCGCAAAAAAGAGAAGGCTCTAATCGCTGATTTTCTGGGAGTATACGTTAATATTCATCCTAATCGTGATCTTAATAATGGTGAGCAATACAAGGTCAAATTGCTAGGTTTGGTCAAACCACAATCTGACTTAGATATTGCGGAAAAATGTTTAGAAAATTACTCGATAATCCTTTCTGATGCAGGGATGGATGTTACGAGAATAGCTAAGCACTCAACAAAAGTATCTGTAGCAGTATTACAAGACTTTAAACGACTATACCTTGATGAGCTATCATACAGCGAAGAAGAAGATTCACCACCAGACGTTAGCCCTGGAATTTTTTAAATATTGAATAGGCTTTAGCATCCTGTAAAACGGCTTCGATTCTTTCTATACTATGATGCATTTATGATTGAAGTGGCATAGTGATTTTGGCCACTAATTTATAGTATCTGACTCGCAATTGGGAGGCGAAATTGCCTTAGAAAGATTATTCTAATGTTGGCTACCCTTGAAGATAGCCGACATAAAAATGGGATTTATTGCTCTAATAATTAGGTCGGCAATGTGGCAATAACGGAAGTAGTTCTAGAGTAATTTGAATAGATGAATGAAATTAGTCCTATGTACCCTATACTAATAAAGGTATGCAGAGGGCTTCTTTTGTTTAAGTAACGCTATGCTTGTCAAATATACTATTGGCAGTCATTATACGTTAGATGTAAGGAATCGCCCTATTTCAGAATGTTTATGAAATAGCTAAAGTTAAGTGCCTTGTAGCCCTTTATTAATAGGGCCTGAATAGTGTGTTTTTTACCAATTTCCTCTATTATTATCCAATGATTAAACTTCAGTGGAGTAAGCCAATAATTATTTACTTAAATCTGTAATTCCCCAGATTGTAACATGTAAATCAGTGAAGAATTTCACTTAGCTTTAGTTATAGATACCACCGTAAACTTTAAAGTCTCAAAGGTAATCATTAAGCTAATAAAACCAATGGTATAGAAGCCTTTTCGGGGCGTTTTAACAGCCTATTTCTTGAAGGTAATAAAAGTATATCTAAATAGTGGGATGACCCCTTAAAAGCCCTATCAGGAGTAGTGGTACAGTGTTTAGAGTTAGCTTTAGATTGTTTTACAAACTATTACTATGAAGTGTTAATGGCTGAATAATGACTTTAGTCATGAGGTCTTATATTATTAGGCTAGGTTTAAGTTATTGAAAGTGTTATCTATTGTCATATTGGAAAAGCCGCCACCCCTAAAACTCTGTAGCCCTTACACCCCGTGGCCTGTAGGCGGTAACTCATGTAACCCACTGTTTTTAATGGTAAATTCTGATATATTTTATTTTATTTTGTTTTGCCCTTTGTTGTTCAATTTGTGCTGATAACGAATAAGGTCTGATAGAAAAACTTTCTCATTAACTTCACCCGTTTCAGGATCAAAATACATGCCCAGCTTAAAGCAGTCTTCCCTATGCTGTATTGCTTTTTCATGTGACCCTAAATTAAACATTGCGTCATGAAATCTTCTTTCTATATTTGGGCGATACCAAAGTAAATGTGGTGCAATCATGTCTCTGGCTATACCTTTAATATCAACAACCCTTCTCATTAAGTCTTTTGATCTTAAATTCATAAATAGAGTTACAATTCTATCTCGGGTTATATCTAGTACTCTTGATATTTGCCTTACAGATTGCTGAATCGTGTTATCTTTCTTATCAAAGATAAAACTGGAACCTCTGCCTCTGTAATGCATTATCTGTAATAAAAGACCTAACTGCTTGGGCTTGAGTTTACTCATATTATTATTGCCTTTATTTATGCCATTATTATTACATTGGGTCAGTTAATAAATATCAAATAGTGTTATTGACATAATTTCAATTATTTTGTTAATGGACAAATTTAAAAAGAAAAGTGAAAGTGAACGCTGAAAAGTAATAGAGATAAACACAAATGTAACAGGACAGGATCACTTGTCATTGTGCGATCCTGCTTGGATGAAATAAATAAAGTAGGGTAATTACCCATTACATGTAAGAAACAGGCCTATTTAAGCATGTAAGTTATCTTAGTAAATTGAGGTGCTCTGTAGCTCTTTATACATAGGTAGTTCATAGAGGGTTATCTGTCATTCGTTATAATACTGCAGCGGGAGTTAACATCGTCATAGTAAATCATTCGATATAGCCTAAAGTTGTTAAGTAATAAAGGTATCCCCTTAGTTTTGCTAGCAGAATTAGGGTGTGTCCTGTATGCCCCATGCAGTATGACTTAAAAGGGGGAAGTCCATATATTGGTTTTGTGGATAGTATTAGGCATATACGTTCTAGCCGTGTGTGGGGTGACTGTGCTTATATAAAAAATCTATGAATTCAAACCCTATAACAATGGTTCAACAAACGAACCTTAAATGACCCAAAGAACTAAACCTCAAATATAGGTCATAAAACTATTGATATACATTTAAGAACCACTTAATATATGACCCAAGGTTAAATGAGCCATTGAGGAGTAATTATATGAGTAGAACATTTGCATATTGTCGAGTATCGACAGAAGAGCAAACGACAGAGAATCAAGTATTAGCCATAAGCAACGCTGGCTATGACATTGAACCTTCTCGAATAGTTGAAGAGAACATATCAGGTAGTACAAAAGCCTTTGACCGTGAAGCCTTTAATCAGCTAGTTAATGTCAGAATGGAAGAAGGTGATACTCTAGTAGTCCTAAAGTTAGATCGACTAGGCAGGGATAATATTGATGTACAGCAAACAGTTAATCACATCATTAATATTGGTATTAATCTGATTTGCTTGGATCTGCCTACACCTAATATCACTAGTCCTGAAGGTCAGTTGATGCTACAAATGTTTTCAGCCTTTGCAGAGTTTGAAAGAAACCGTATCAGAGAACGCACCAAACAAGGCTTAGCACGTGTAAAAGCTGAAGGTAAACAGCTAGGCAGACCACCGGCTACAGCTACTAGAGATCGTGTACAGGCCGTTAAAACACAAGGAATTGGGCAAAGTGAAGCAGCACGAAATCTGACTTTATCTCTATCAACAGTTAAAAGACATTGGATGTAAAATGATAACGAAAACTAAAAAGACTTGGTTCAACCCAGATAAACCTTTCTTTCACTTATGGGTTGTACGTCTAACCTTTTTAAGTATTATTTCATTCTCTACCTTAGTGGCTTTTGGTATTGCAGATACACTTACATTTACCAAATGTTATTCTTCTACTTGTTTCAATAACACATTAGTAAACTTCAAAGTCCCTTTAGGTATACTCTCCCTCTTAATCCCAATCATTGCCGTATTTGCAGCAAACCACCGTAGTGAACAAACCAAACGCCAAATTGTACTTTCACAAGAGCAAAACAACTTCACTAATTACTATAAGCACCTAGAAGAGTTTGAAAAGTACTTTGATAAAGTGGAAGAGAAAACCATTAGAAAGGGAGTAGATACTTACGATGCTCGCTCGATACATAGCATCTTTTTTCCTGATGGGTTAAGAGGGGAGCTACAGACACTTAAGAATGTTAATGAAATTATTGAAGACACCTTCCAAACAGCCCTTAATGTGATGTCGAGTCTAGAAGCATTTGATTATGATAACGATAGCACCAAGACTAGAATGGATATTCTAGACCTGTGTGAGCCTCTTTTAATGCAAACACTTATTCTTCAAAAAAGGCTTAACTTGAAAGTTACAGAACTGAGTGAAGCCGATATTATTGGACAAATAGAGTTCATAGGTGAGGAGCATACTCTTACTGACTTTGGGAGTAGATCCCTTGCATTGGAGCAATTTATCACTCCGTTACAGGTACTTTCCCAACTTTATATGGATGTATCTAAGTTTATCCCTATTAAACACGAGCTTTCAGGCGCATTGCTTTCTTTTCAAGAGTACAACTATAACGTGAATGCATCCCTTTGCTGCTCTAAGAAGCAGCCTTTTAACATCAGTAATAGCAGATTATGAAAAAAGCACTTGTCTTAATCATATTCCTAACCACTTCAGCCTCAGCCATAGCTCACAGTGGTAGAACTGACTCAAGCGGTGGACATAACTGTAGCTCTAAATCACAATCTAAAGGCTTGTGTAGCGGTTACCATTACCACAATGGAACAAGTCATACACAACCAGCAAAAACCACAAAAGGGTACAAAAGAGATAGTTGGAAACATTGGTCAGATAATGATGATGACTGCCAAAACACAAGGCATGAAATATTAATCAGAGACTCTTCCACACCAGTTAAGTATAAATCTTCAAGAGGTTGTAAGGTTGTCTCTGGCACTTGGCTCGACCCATACACTAACAACACATATTACATAGCCAGTGATGTAGATATAGACCATATAATCCCTTTGTCATACGCTCATAAATATGGAGGTGCTAATTGGCCTAGCGGATTGAAAGAAGCATTTGCAAATGACACTCAAAATTTAATAACAGTTGATGACAGTACCAATCAATCTAAAGGAAATAAACCACCTTCAAAATGGCTACCACCTAACCGTTCATATCACAGTGAATACCGTAGACGATGGACAGCACTTAAAGCTAAATACAACCTCAGATAAAGGTTTTCTTAAAGCATTTGCTAGTTGTTGTTTTCAATAGACATTCCCCCTTTTTAGTTATAGTGTATTTCCCATACCTCACACACCCTGAAAACAAGTTTCAAAAGTATAGGTATATACTTTTCAATAAGTTGTTGGATACTGAGATAAAAATAATAACAAGGTAGTTAGTTTGAACTTTATAGATACTTTAAAAGGGTTGTATAACACTGTCATTGACGGTGTGAAGATGCGTGTCGTTAATCCACTAGCCAGTGGTTTCCTGTTTGCTTGGATAGTCTTTAACTGGAAAGGTCTTTACTATTTCTTCATTGAAACAGGCTCAGCTGAATCTAAGATCAATCATATTGAGATGTTTTATTCTGACATCACATACAATCTTTTTTACCCTGCACTAACAGCTCTTTGTTATATTTTTCTATTCCCTTTACTGACACAAGCCTCAACATCTGTGTGGACAATAATGGATAAGTGGGGTTCTTCACTAGCTAATAGAGTCATCCCTGAACTCAGCCCTATCTCACGAGCAGAAAAAGCAGCACTGATAGATATGGTGAACAATAAAAATAGTGAATTAGTTAAGCAGCTGAATGAAAAGGATTTTCAAATAGAAGCATTAAATAGCCTCGTGAAGCCTGAAGTACCAGTAGCTCCCGCACAACCTGATATTAATGATAATAGCTTGTCTCAAGCTTTGGATGAAATGGAAGGTAATGAAATAAATAGAAAAATCGCTGCGGCTAATAAAAGAGAAGCAGAGTTAATAGTGAAAGATGAACTAGAAACACTAGTAAGAAATAATGAACCATCAACTGACCCTATCCTCAAGAAAGCTTCCTCAAGATGGAGTGGTAATTATTACAGATTCTTTAAATCAGTGAAGGGAAAGCACTTACTACGTGAGTTTCTGTCCCAACAATTAAAGCTATCTCGCGATAACAAGATATTAAATACAGAAGTTGAAATAGCTTCAGCTGTATTTGAAAAAATTATGTTTTCTGAGGAGCATGCAATCATACCTGCTACAGTTAGGAGCAAGGTGGAGGGTACTGATACTACTTTTGATGTAAACCGAGTGTATGCAATGGTTGAGAAGTTAGTTAACTTTGATCTTCTGAGGAATAAGGGTGAGATGTACACTTTATCAAATAAAGGCAATATGTTGCTAATGGAGGTTTACGAAGCGGAGGAGTCTGTGATTGAGGTTACTAGAGCTGTTGATTCGGTTTAGCTGTAAGCAACATAACCAAGAAAGACCGAAAGGCTATCAATATCCATTTGTGGGCGACAGTTCTCTGTAATTACATACCTTCTTCGTCCAAACTCTATGCCATCTCAGAAGTATGCTATCCACTCCCCTCGCCCGTTACCTCTAAACTTGAATGGTCGTCCTTTCCCACTATTGCTGATGCTCTAGGTAAAAGGGTGTACCTATATAAGGCTGTAAAACCCCAAACACAGCCGTATGGTCAAAGTGAATAACAAAACAGCTAATATCGCTTGTTTGGTGGGTACGATGGGCTATTTAGTATATATATTCACTAATACTTGATTTTTATTTATCTCTTTCAGCTTCATAATTATATAAATCGCTTCGGCTTGTTCTAAAGTCCTGCCCTTCTTTACAGCTATAGACATAAGTTCAGCATCGAAATTACCAGCTAGTAACTCGTTTACTAACATTTCATAGAGTGGGTGCTCTGTGTAGTTAAAAGCATTCACAGGCTTACTTGTCCAACGATATTGAATGCTGGTAAACCATTGGCAAGATGAACTTCAACCGTAACAAGGGGAGATTCAAGGCCGATTCGTGCCCGACTGTACACACAAGAAAGTGACATATAAATTCCATTTAATAGGTTCCTTTTTTCCAGTGTAGTCCAAATATTTTTATATACCCATGATACTTCAAGATGCGAGCTTCAGGATGTCTGTGCGATTCATGATCGAGGCGCATTTTTTTATTAAGGGTTGTTCCCTTACAAAGAGATGCAACGAAGAACATGAGTTGCTCAGACATCCCCGTAGGACTGGTTTAGAAACGCCTTAAGCTACGTTGTTGATTTCGATAAGGGAACAACCGTTATCTTGCCTAAAGACGTTTATAATTCCAGCTGAATCCCCTATCTTGAGGCAACATGGGTATATTGGTTTATTACCTAATGTCAATTACTGCACAAAAATACTCTAACAAAAAAACTTGCACATAGGATTAGAGCTATGGTACTAATTTAATAAGTAAGCGACACTGAACATAATAAAAC
>OJAZ01000841.1_pt1 | contig 11568 bp, 8 predicted proteins | sample 1589851 | NCBI WGS metagenome assembly OJAZ01 (sample SAMN05416792, study PRJEB24817) | seawater metagenome | isolation source: Sea water | place: Canada:Atlantic | collected 2013-07 | reverse complement strand
TAAGGAGTCGTCGGCAGCGTCAGATGTGTATAAGAGACAGCACTAAAGTTACTTAAGGCTAAGGCGGATAAAAATGCGGTTCTTCCACGAAGTTTAAGCTTAACTAAGATAAAGAAAAACAACATGAACTTAAGCGGCAGTAACAAAGTAAGTACTGAGGCTATAACTAGCATCTCTAAAGTGGGTAGGGCGGTAAAGCCAATGGATAAGAAAAATCCAATCAAAAATAAGTCTTTAAAACTCAATAAAGATTTTGTTATTTCACTCGCTTTGCTATGAGAGGCTAAGTACATACCAGCTAAAAGTGCACCTAAATCACCTTTAATATGCACTAATTCGAATAACTCGTATGCGCCAAAGGCAATAAAAAACCCCATTAATGGGATTAACTCACCATGACCTGCTTTATTAATAGCTTTACTAATCATAGGTTTTAAAGGAATAAAAAGTAACAATAAGCCAGCCCAAGGGGTAGGTACTTTACCAGTAGCTATGACTAAAAATATAACGGCGATAACGTCTTGCATAACCAATATGCCAATGGCGAGTTTACCATGGCGTGTTCTCATTTCGCCGTGCTCTTCCATCAGCTTTACAACACAAACTGTACTACTAAAACTTAGCGCAAATACGATTAATGCTGATGTGGTGATGCTTAAATCACTGACAAATGGAATAGTAATTAATGCGATGCCTTTGAAGATAACAAGGCCAAAAAGTAACCATATAACACTGTGGCTTAAGCTACCCAACCAAACTTCAGCTTTGAGTAAATCTTTTACATTCAGTTTTAACCCAATGGTAAAAAGCATCAAGGTGATACCAATGTCAGCCAAAACATGGATCATGCTATCTGCTTCGTAACCGAGAAATAGTAAAATGAACCCTGCGGCCAAATAACCAATTGACGGCGGTAAAGCCACCAATTTTGTTAATAACCCACAAATAAAGGCAAAACCAATCCAAATAAATTCCATGGTTAATTACGGCTCCGTAGTCATTAAGTTGTTAAGTTGTAACTCAACATAGTCTGCGATAATGGGTTGAGCCTCTGCGTTTGGATGAATTCCGTCAGCTTGCATAAGCGATTTGTCGGTGGCAACAGCTTCCATGAAAAAAGGTAATAAAGTTATATTGCTTTCTTTTGCTACATCTTCAAAAACTTGCTCGAACATTTTATTGTATCTTGGGCCGTAATTAGGCGTGATTTTAATCTTGATCATTGAGACTTTTATATTTTTATCTTGTGCAATTTTAACCATTTGTAACAAATTATTTTTTATTAGCTTAGGCGAATAGCCTCTTAAACCATCGTTTCCGCCCAGTTCAATCAGTAAATGGTCAACTTTTGTATTCGATAAAACGCCTGCTAGCCGAGATAATCCGCCACTCGTCGTTTCACCACTAACACTGGCATTTATTATTGTGTAAGGTTGGTTTTGCTCATTAAGTTTGTTATTGAGTAAATGTACCCAGCCTTGTGTGGGTTTCATCCCATAACTAGCGCTGATACTATCACCTAAGAGTAAAATATTGCTGACTGGTGTGATACTAATGCTGTTATCAACCGTATTGGTCTTTTTGTCTTGTGCAGTCACGTTCGTTGTAGTGATAAAAAATAAGCTAATAAATAATATATAAAGTGGATAATTTTTCATGCATGTAAATTCCGAGAGTATTCTAAGCGTTAAAGACCTAACTAAATCAGTACAAGTTGAAGATAAAACCTTAGTTTTGCTTCAACCGCTCAATTTAACCGTAGCGGCGGGCGAGTCAATTGCCATTGTTGGCTCATCTGGTTCAGGTAAAACGACATTATTATCAATTTTAGCTGGGTTAGATTTACCAAGTACCGGACAAGTGTATCTTAAAAACCAGCCATTACACCAGTTTAATGAAGAACAGCGTAGCCAAGTGAGAGCGCAACATGTTGGCTTTATTTTTCAACAGTTTTTATTAATTAATAGTTTAACGGCATTGGAAAATGTCATGTTACCTGCTGAATTGGCTAACATGCCTGACGCCCAAGCACGGGGTGAAGCTTTACTTGCACAAGTAGGCTTGGCAGACAGGCTTGATCATTAACCTTCTCAGCTTTCTGGTGGTGAACAACAGCGTGTTGCCATTGCTCGTGCTTTTATTGCTAAGCCTGATATTTTATTTGCGGATGAACCTACGGGCAATCTTGACAGTAAAACAGGGCAACATATTACTGATCTAATTTTTGATCTAAACGCTAAAGAAGGTACGACATTAGTGCTGGTAACTCATGATGCTAAGTTAGCAGCAAGATGTCAGCGACAAGTTGAAATGGACAGTGGTGTTTTAACTGAACCAACATTAGAAGCTTCAGACAAAAGCCAAACGATCAGCAACAATATAAATGAAATCGAGATTGAAACGAAAATTTCAGTTTCGCAAGAAGGTTAGTCATGAGTAGTGATAAATCTACAGCCTCAACCATGTGGTTCTCTCAATCGTTACGCTTGTTGCATCATGAGCTACGCCGTGGTGAGTTAACGATTATATTTCTCGCTATTGTGCTTGCCGTTGCTACTGTATTTTCACTCACCGGTTTTTCTGGCCAAATTAAACACGCCATTGTCTCAAATAGTACCAATACCATAGGCGCCGATCGTGTTCTGCGTATGTCGTCAGAAGTTGATCTGAGTATTATAGAGAAAAGCCAATCACTTGCCTTAAAGTCTGCTCGAAAAATTGAAACTGAGTCAATGGCATTTGCTGGCGATAATATGTTACTGAGCGAGCTTGATGCGGTATCTGATAGTTATCCATTACGCGGCGAATTACGTATTAAAACTTCGCTAACACAAGTTGAAAGTAAGATTGTAAATGCTCCCGAACCAGGTAGCGTTTGGGTTGAGCCAAGTGTATTAAGTCGTTTGGATGTAAACATTGGCGACGTCATTGAAATAGGTGTTGCTCCACTGATCATTGCCGGTATCGTTACTGACATACCCGATCGTTCATATCGTGCATTTATTGCAGGTCCAACGGTAATCTTAAATATTGCCGACATGCCAAAAACTGAGCTAATTCAGCCAGGAAGTCGGATAACATATAAATATTTGTTTGCGGGTGAAATCGATGCTATTGAAACATTTGAAGCTTGGATAAAGCCACAAATTAATGAATCTCAACGTTGGTATGACGCTAAGGCGGCACAAAATCGTTTATCAAGAATACTAGACACCGCAGAGAAGTTTCTTTCACTGGCAAGCATGTTAGGTATTGTATTAGCCGCGGTCGCTGTTGCGGTCGCTAGTCGTCGTTATGGACAGCGCCATCAGTCAACCGTTTCAATTTTTAAAGCTTTGGGTGCGTCAATTTCTCATGTCAGAAAGCTCTATTGTTTGCACTGGACTTTACTCAGTTGTTTAAGTATCGCAACAGGTTTATTGGTTGGCTATGGTTTGATGTTGCTTGGCGTTAATGCCATTGCGAGCTATTTATCGTTAGCAGATTCACCAGTAACCTTTGAACCCTTTTTAACCGCGATATTTACCGGATTATTGTGTGCTATTGCGTTTGCTATTCATCCGATTATGAGCCTAGTAAAAAGCTCCCCATTAAATGTTATTCGTGGTTTTAGCCAAGACAAAGTTGCACGTTTTGGCTGGCATCAGTTACCACCTTTATTAGCCTTATTTATATTACTGTTTATTTTCAGCCAAGATATAGTGATGAGTGCTGCCTTGTTATTAGGCGGTGTTGTTGTATCGTTCATTCTATTGTTATTTGGCCGTGGATTAATGAGTGCAGGGCGCAGTGTTGGCACTAAAGCTGGAAAGTCTTGGCATTTAGCATTAGCAAACTTAAAGCGTCGAGCCAGCGAAAATAGTGTACAGCTAGTCAGCTTTACTATCGCAATAAAACTGTTGTTATTGATAACGGTAATGAAAAGCTCAATATTATCAGAATGGGAACAGCAATTTCCTGAAGATACGCCGAATCATTATTTAATCAATATTACGCAAAATCAAATAGATCCTTTAAAAGCCTTTGTTGAAGATAACAATATCGCTAACCAAGGGTTCTACCACGTTTACCGCGGACGTTTGTCAGCGATTAACGGTATAAAAACTGTTGATGAAGATAAAGAAGAAAGACAAGCGCTAAATAATGAAAAAGCGGTTAGCGATAAGAAACAAAAATCTGATAAACCGAAGCAGCAAGAAAGTAGACAAGGCATGGGGCGTGAGCTTGGTTTAACTTGGCGCGATGAAATACCCGAGGAAAATGACATTATTTCGGGTCAATGGTGGCAAGTAGGTGATGAAAAGCCCCAAGTCTCCGTTGAAAGTAATATAGCCGAACGCTTAGAAATTAACTTAGGTGATGAATTAACCTTTACTCTAGGCTCTGATGAATTTACGGTGCCAGTAACCAGTATTCGTAAGGTTAATTGGCAAAGCCGTCAGTTAAATTTCATCATGGTGTTTAATGAAAGTGTGCTCGAGAACTTTCCAACAACATCAATTTCTGCTTGGTCAATTTTAGATAAAGACCGTGATCTTGTGTACCGCTTTTTGGCAAACTTTCCAACGATTACTGTGATGGATTTTGCCGCTATTATGGCGCAACTCAATAGTATTATTGAGCAAGTCACTGTCGCTATCCAACTGATATTAATTCTAGTCGTTTTGGCCGGTAGCTTAGTGTTAATTGCACAAGTGCAAGCCAGTATGGAAGAACGTGAACGCGAACTAGCAATATTAAGAACCCTTGGCGCTAAAGGCAGTTTATTGCGTAATAGTGTTTTGTATGAATTTGTCGCATTAGGCGCAATTGCAGGTTTAATGGCAAGTATTGGTATGGAAATAGCGGTTTATATTTTGCAAAGCCAAGTATTTAACATGACGGGTAGTTTTCATTTTCAATACTGGTTAGTGGGTATTGGCGCTGGCGCTTTTTTTGTTGGTACTATTGGTATGCTTAGTTGTTGGCGCTTGCTTAAATTATCGAGCGTTACGTTAATTCGACGCACGATGTAATTTTTCACTTTATAAAACTATATTGCCTTTAATACTAGCGAGTTCGGTATAAAATCGCGTATAGTTTTAAGTACTTATAGTTATGGGTTAAAAAAATGGGTTTACAAGGAAAGTCTGAAGGCGCAGTGAAATTTTTACTGGTTACTGCTGCGTTGTTTGTGGTGCTTGCAGGGGTAAAAACGGCGGCGACTTTATTAGTGCCATTTTTATTATCGGCATTTATCGCTATTATTTGTAACCCTCTCGTGGTCATGGCTGCGCGTTATAAAATACCCAAACCGGTAGCGGTTATTTTTGTCATAGGCATTTTTGTCTCTATTGCGCTTTCACTTGCTGGTCTTGTCGGTAATTCATTAAACGAGTTATCACAACTTATTCCGGTATATCGTGAGCAACTGCAAGAGCAGTTTATTTGGCTTACGCAACAGCTAAACAATTACAACATTATAATATCGTCAGAGTTATTAATTGAATACTTCGATCCAGCTGCCGCCATGGGATTAGCTGCAAAAATGCTCAGTGGTTTGGGCGGTGTTATGGCGAATTTGTTTTTGATTATTATCACGGTAATTTTTATGTTGTTTGAGGCATCATCAATACCACATAAATTACACTTAGCACTTGATGATCCACAAGCCCGTTTAAAACAAATCGATCAGTTTTTGGCGTCAGTAAATAACTACTTAGCGATTAAAACTTTAGTGAGTATTGCCACCGGTGTAACCGTTTCAATTATGTTATGGGCATTTGGTTTAGACTTTTTCTTACTGTGGGGCGTGTTAGCATTTTTACTTAACTACATTCCAAATATTGGTTCAATTATCGCAGCCGTACCAGCGATGTCGTTAGCTGTATTACAACTAGGGCCAGCGGCTGCAGGTTTTATCGGTTTAGGTTACTTAACCATAAATACCGTTATGGGCAACGTGGTTGAACCGCGATATTTAGGTCGAGGACTTGGCTTATCGACTTTGGTTGTGTTTATTTCTTTAATTTTTTGGGGTTGGTTACTGGGCACCGTTGGTATGTTGTTATCAGTTCCTTTAACCATGATCATAAAAATAGCGTTAGAAAACTCTTCAGAAGGGAGTTGGTTTGCGGTATTACTATCCAGTGAGAGTGCAGATTAGCCCGGACTAATGAAGAAAATGCATGATAGCCGGCGATAGTTAAACATTAAAAAAGGGAATTAAATTCCCTTTTTTTGACGATAAAATATAGTGATAAAAGCTGACTCTACATTATGTAATTACTGTTTTTAAATAAACCTCGTTAGTCGCCTATTATTACTGAGCAGTAAAAGTGAATTACAATAATCTAGTATTGTGCTTAACCAATAAGTCCAGATAATGGTGTAACAAGCAATTTAAGTTGTATGCAAAAACAGTAGCCTATTCAGTGTTGAGTTTAAGCCGCTTATTTGGAGAATGTAATGAAGTTTGAAAACGTTATAAACCTTAAGTCGAATCAGATCACTGACCCAACTTACATACAGCAATGTAAAGCAACGCTTGAGCGCGATGGTGCCATTGTTATTAATAATTTTATTACTGACCAAGCATTAGAGCAAATTAGGTTTGAAGGTGCTGCTAAGAAACATCTGGCTTTTTTTACTAATCAACAGCATAACATTTATATTAGTGATACTGACCCAAGTTACTCTGAAGATCATATTAGAAATAAGCGAGTAATATCGAGTAAAGGTTGCATTACTGATGATCAAATATCTGAAGATTCTGTACTTAGAACGCTATATGACAGTGACACTTTTCGCTCATTTTTAAAAGAAGTCTTAAACGAACAAGCACTTTATGCTTATGATGATGATTGCTCTTCAATTAATCTTCATTATGCTAGCGAAGGCCAAGAGCTAGGTTGGCATTTTGATAACTCTTCTTTTGCGACTACCTTAATGATACAAAAACCTGAGGCGGGTGGAGAATTCCAGTATGTGAGGGATGTTAGAGATGCAGACAAAGGTGAAATGAACTTTTCTGAGGCCGAGAAAGTGCTTGCCGGCGAGATTAAACCCGATATGCTAGCAATTGAACCAGGCGCCTTAGTATTATTTAGAGGCCGCAATGCTATTCACCGAGTCACACCAACCATAGGTGATATTACCCGAATGATGGTCGTGCTTGCTTATAACAATAAACCTGGTGTTGCATTGTCTGCATCAGCACGTAAAACCTTTTACGGTAAATAATAATTAAAATGTCACTTGGCCGTTAGCTAAAGGTATTACTATGGAAAAAATTAAGCGTCAAAGCCCTAATTATATGGGTTCAGAGATTAAAGTTGTTATCTCGATATTATCAATAGCTACGGCATATATGATTTATGAATCAATGCATTCAGGCTCTGCTATGGTTAATGCTGTACTGGTCTCTATTTTGTTGATGTTAAGCTTAAGTTTACTCAGGTTAAATGTTGTGGTGTCGCTGTTGCTGTCTGCAATTTTTGCTGGCGTTATAGGTGGTCTTAATATCACCGAAACCATAGAAGCTTTTAACACAGGTATTGGCTCCGGGGGGAGAACCGCATTAAGTTATGCTTTACTTGGGGCTTTTGCTGCCACTATATCTAAGTCAGGTTTACCGGCGATGTTTGCCAGTAAAATTTCTAAAAAGCTTAATGGCGTTTCCACTGAAAACCAAACCCGAAAAATTAAATATTTGGTGTTAAGCTTTCTAATGTTGGCCGCTTTTTCATCACAAAATATTATCCCAATTCATATTGCTTTTATTCCTATTCTTGTACCTCCATTGTTGTTTATGATGACTAAAATGGGTATTGACCGCAGACTGATCGCTTGTATTTTAACTTTTGGTTTAGTTAGCCCTTATATGTTTTTCCCCGTTGGTTTTGGTGCTATCTTTTTGAATGATATTTTATTGGCCAATATTCAACAAAGCGGTATGCAAACTGACGGAATTAATGCCGCTGTAGCTATGTTGATACCAGCATCGGGGATGTTAGTGGGTTTACTGATTGCGGTTTTTTATAGTTATCGTAACAAACGTGAATATGACCTTGAAAAGTTGGAAAAAGTTGAGGGCATTGAAGAAGACCATGAAACACCTTATTGCGGCAGAACAGTTGCCATAGCTATATTCGCTATAGTATTAGCGTTCACGATTCAAATTCTGACACATTCGATGATTTATGGTGGTGTGGCAGGTTTTCTAGTGTTCTTACTGTCAGGTTCATTAAAGTGGCAAGATTCAGACGATGTTTTTACTCAAGGCATGCGTATGATGGCAATGATTGGCTTTATTATGATAGCTGCGGGTGGTTTTGCAGAAGTATTGCGCTCAACAGGCGATATTAACTCATTGGTTGCCGCATCGGCTGATATTATGGGTGACAGTAAAGCAATAGCTGCTATTTTAATGCTACTGGTCGGGCTTTTTATCACCATTGGTATTGGTTCTTCATTCTCTACCATCCCAATTATCGCTGCTATTTATGTTCCGCTTGCTTTGCAATTAAACTTTTCACCTTTGGCTATTGTTGCCTTAGTTGGAACCGCGGCAGCTCTTGGTGATGCAGGTTCACCAGCCTCTGACTCAACACTAGGGCCAACAGCAGGTTTAAATATAGACGGACAACATGACCATATTTGGGATAGCGTAGTGCCTACGTTTATTCACTATAACTTACCGTTAATAGCTTTTGGTTGGATAGCCGCGATGGTTTTATAAGAAATAATGATTTGAACAGAGTTTTAAATTTATTTTAAGATTTTTTTAACGTTATTTTCCTCCCTAATAGAATAATAAAATAATTCACAGGGAGAAAATAAGCAGGGCTTTAAATGTGAGGCGCTATAAAGCAACTTGAAGAGTTTTGGCTTAAGTTAACTTACTTAACTTGGCTTTTGACCAATCTTAAAATAACCAGTTGATAAAAACTGCACCGCTTCATTTCGTTTTTTGCCAATTAAAATAGCACCATCATCCATAAACAAAAAGTTTTTCCAACAGCGTTGAAATACTGCCCATGTGGTTTCAATAACATTGTCTCGCGAGCTGCAATAATACACCACGGTATTATTATCCCACTTTAGATGCGTTAAAATTATCTCAGGTAATAAACTCTCTTCACTTTCCCAAACCGTTTCCCATTTACCATTATCCAACCACGATGAAGCATTTTCAGGCCAATCACCTTTTTTGAAAAAGTCAGGATGATCAACTTGTTTACTAATAGCTCCATCCCAAAGTACTTTGGCACGATTACTGACCATAGGCTTTATTTTGCTTTTGTCGCTATCGCTAATTGGTAGGCTAGCGTGCTTAAAAATCCAAGCATTTTTTAATTCTTCAATTGAGGTGTAATTCATAAAGGTTATATTGATGGCTTTAGTTTTAGTATAACAAGGGCAGCTAGTATCTCATTAATTCGGTTGAAATTGCAGGTTATAAAGTGAAAAAGGCAGATAAAATATCTGCCTTTATAAATTTTATAGCACTATATCTGTACAAATTAGCAACTGTTTATTAACGTTTTAGATGTATCTGTAAATACATCTATATTTATAACAGGTGTTTATTTAAAAATGTATCAATCGCCGTTAAGGCTTTTATTCTTGATTCATTTTTCAATAAATAATGGCCTTCACCTTTCAACTCTATTAATTTTACATCTTTATCTGCATCTTCTAAGGCGTCATAAAAGTCATCTGATTGTTCAAAATCTACCACTTTGTCTCGTTGACCATGAATCAGAAGAATTGGAATTTGGACGTTATCAATATAATTTATTGGTGAAATATTTTTAATAAAATCAGCATCTTTACCATTTTTATTGATCACTTCTTGCCAGTAACTGTATGTCTCACTGTGTTTGCCATGTTCACGTTTTTCAAAGTCTAACATTGTTTCTACATCACTGATGCCGTTGATTGAAATAGCACATTGATATAAGTCAGGCGTAAAGGTTGCACCTGCTAAGGCGGCATATCCACCGTAGCTCCAGCCAAAAATACATACGCGTTTGGGATCAATGATATTTTCTTTACTAAGCGTTGTTACTGCATCTGTTATATCGTTTTGAATTTTTTTACCCCACTCACCTCGACCTTTGGCTAAATGATCAATGCCAAACCCTTTTGAGCCTCTAAACTGAGGTTGAATAACTAAAACACCTCGGCTAGCTAAGTATTGCGCAAGCCAATCAAATTGTATTCTGTCATAAGATTCAGGACCACCATGTGGCATAACAACCGCGGGTAGTTTTTGCTTAGTTCTGCCTTTGGGGTAGGTTAACAATGTTGGAATGTTTAAACCGTCACGGGCTTTATAACTATATTCAGAAACAGGATTCACGATGTCAGCGGAAACTTGCGGACGACTTGCTGCTAAAAAACTGAAGCTATTATTAGCAAACATTATGTACTCACCTGCTTGCTCACCACCTTCTAATTTAAAAATCATTTTTGACCAATTTGGTGTGTGGTCAATCAAGCTAAAGCTACTTTCAGGCATAGCTGATTGAATAACTTTAAAATTTTGAGTTAATTGCTCATCAAAAAAAGCATAGCTTGGTTTAAAGCCTGAATATCTAACACCATAAACAACACGCTGAATATCTGTTAGCACTTGTTCTACATCTGCGTCGTCTCGGTTAAAAATAGGCTCAGATATTGTTCCATCTTTTAAAGACATGGTGAAATATTGTCGACGCCCGTTTTCGCCAGTTGTGGTCATTACCAGCGATTTTTTATCAGGCGTTAAGCCCGAAAATGAACGATAGCGATAAGCTGTGGTTTCAGAAAAAATGTCGATCCAATCGCCATCTATATAGCTTTGCACTCTATGGGTGTTATTTTTGTCATTAAACCTTTCTCGGGCAATTGGCTTACCGCTTTCATCAACAAAAAAATCTACCGCGTCGTGTGTACCAATAAATATTTGTTTAGGTTTCTTCTTCTTTTCAAGGTTGACCTTCATTAAAGTATAAACATTATACCCAGTATCACTACTGTAATAAGCAGGCATATAAGCGGTTTCTTTATCTGGCGATAAACCTACAATGCTGCCAAGACTCGTTTGACCTTTATAAATACCATAGCCTGGGATCAACAGTTGTCTAACTTCTTTTGTTTTAAGGTTGTAAATAAAGGCGCTACTTATATTATGCATGCCTTTATACCCTTGAAGTTTCTTGTATTCTGACGCTCTTAATATCACTCTGAAGTTATCGATAAAGTAAGCTGACTTTGCTTCAATACCACTTAATGCTGTGCCACCTAAGGTTTTTCCGGTCGCAATTTCTTTAACGAGTAACACTTCACGATCATTTTGAAATGTTCGATAAGCTATTCTCGAACCGTCAGGAGAAAGCGTCATTAAGCTTATTTCAGGATTGTTGGCGTAGATATCAAGTGTAGGTAAATTATTTTTTGCATTAGAAAATGTACATATACTAAAGCTGAAAACGATAATAATAATCTTTCTAAGCATCAACAAAAGTCCTTTAAATAGAGTTATAAATATATTACATCTGTCTCTTATACACATCTGACGCTGCCGACGACTCCTTACGTGTA
>OJAZ01000836.1_pt1 | contig 11591 bp, 13 predicted proteins | sample 1589851 | NCBI WGS metagenome assembly OJAZ01 (sample SAMN05416792, study PRJEB24817) | seawater metagenome | isolation source: Sea water | place: Canada:Atlantic | collected 2013-07 | reverse complement strand
ACACGTAAGGAGTCGTCGGCAGCGTCAGATGTGTATAAGAGACAGCTTCTACACTGTGCATCACTAATGCACTACGGCTTATGTTCGGCATTCACCCTCCAATTCTCAAGGGCGCTATCATAACAAATGTCTTTTAAAAACGCATTAAAGTGAAAAATGATAAATAAGCCATTTAAATAACAATAATTCCCCGTATAATGTTGGAGATTGCTATTTTTGGTAGTAAACAGAATGGAAATATAATGGCAAAGAAAAAAAAATCAACAAGCAGTAATACAATCGCACTGAATAAAAAAGCGCGTCACAACTATAACTTAACCGATAAATATGAAGCGGGTATGAGTTTACAAGGTTGGGAAATAAAAAGTATACGCAGTGGTAAAGCTAACATCTCAGACTGCTACGTCTTTGTTAAAGACCGTGAGGCATTTTTAGTAGGCGCAGAAATTATGCCGCTAAATGCAGCCTCAAGCCATGTGGTGTGTGATCCTAACCGTGCTCGAAAACTGTTATTAAACCGTCGTGAACTTGACCAACTCATGTTTGCCGTTGACCGAGATGGCTATTCACTCATTGCAACCGCAATGTATTGGAAGGCATGTTGGGTAAAACTTGAGTTTTATCTTGGTAAAGGTAAGAAAGATCACGACAAGCGTGCCGATATTAAAGATCGTGAATGGGCGGTTGATAAAGGTCGTTTAATGAAAAATAAAAACTTAGATAGATAGTTGGTTAAAAAATACCACGTTGTCTATTTAAATAAAGCGTTGTACAATGCGTTTTGTAGACTGATTTAGTCTATAATAAAAGAGTTAAACTTTGGGGCGGATCTAGGATTCGACAAGATTCACGAAACCCAAGGTGCATGCCGAGGGGCGGTTGGCCTCGTAAAAAGCCGCAAAACTATAATTGCAAACGACGAAACGTTCGCACTAGCCGCTTAGGCTAGCCATCGCCTCAAAAATTCTCCTATTGTTTAGAGGATCGATGGTCACCCCAAATAGGATAGCGAGGGAAGCACGCTTAAGGCTGAACCGCGAAATAGTATTAAGCTCACCATGACGAAGCCTGTCGATTGGCGTCTAATTGGTTAAACAAATAATCGACTAAGCATGTAGTACCGAGGATGTAGGTTTTTTGGACGGGGGTTCGATTCCCCCCCGCTCCACCAATTTGATGTTGCAATGTGTTTCGATAAATTGCAAAATATTATAAAGGTCGCTCTAGTAGCGGCCTTTATTGTTTTTCATTGTTGTAGTTTGTTGCAATGGTTATTGATTAGTTGCATGTTTTGGGCATATGATTAGGCATATGATTTTAATTTTAAAATATGGATATGCCTAAATGCCTAGAAGAACAATCCCAATATCTGACACAGAAATTCGAAACACAAAAGTTCAAGATGGGAAGAAAGAAAAAGTTCTATATGATGGTTCAGGGTTACAGATGCATATCCAAGCAACTGGTTCAAGAATTTGGCGTTTTAGATATAAACATCCTATTAAGGGTGACCGTAAATTTATAACCTTTGGGCATTACCCTGCGCTAACTTTATCAAAAGCCAGAGAAATGACCTCATCTGCACATCGATTATTAACTTCTGGTTTGGATCCACAATTTGAACGTGAAAAGGAATTACAAGCAAAAGCTTATGAACATTCAAACACATTTGCAAAAATCGCAAATGAATTTATTGATAAAGTAAAAAGCAAAAAAGTTTCCCAGAATCATGCAGAAGCAATAAAAGATTCATTAATACTTCATGTTTTTCCTTATGTGGGGAAAAAACCTATAAATGTACTGGAAGCTTTAGATTTTATTGAAGCATTAAGACCAATGTCTAATAAGGGCACTTTAGAACAACTCTCCAGAGTATGTCAGAGGATTAACGAAGTAATGGACTACGCCGTTAACTGTGGAAAAATTAAATATAACCCTGCTCAAAAAATTAGTAAGGTTTTCGAATCTTCGAAAGATGTGCATTACCCTACTATCCGCCCTACTGAGCTCGCAACATTAATAAAAGTATTAGCATATGCTAATATTCAAAGAAAAACACGAGCCTTGATCGAGTTTCAGCTACATACAATGACACGACCAATTGAAGCAGTCTCTGCACAATGGAATCATATTGATTTTAGCGAAAGAGTATGGAAAATCCCAGCCAAAATAATGAAAATGAAAAAAGACCATACAATTCCTCTGACTGAACCTGTGCTAAAGATTTTACAGTTTATGAAAAGTATTTCAGGTTGTAATGATTTGGTATTTCCAAGCAGCAAAGATCCGAAGAAACATATGAGTTCTTCAACCGCCAACACTGCTCTGAAAAGAAACGGCTTTAAAGGTGTCCTAGTTGCTCATGGAATGCGGTCAATTGCGAGTACGTACTTAAATGAAAATACAGATAAAATGATACCTATAGTTAAAAGGCACCGTAAAGAGCTCATCGAAGTTTGTTTAGCGCACCAAGAAAGTGATGAGGTAAGAGCCGCTTATAATCATGCAGAATATATCGAAGCTAGAAGAAAGATTCTCAACGAATGGAGCGATTTTATTCTCAAATCTGCAAAAGGATTTGGAACGATTTCTAACTTGCTTGATTAAGAAACACTTCGTAATCTTTTTATTGGTTAAAATACACCCTAATTCCTTATATGAAACATTCTTAGTTGTAGTAGCTTATATTTAATCAGACACTTTTCAGTTATGGGCTTGGCAATCTCCTTAAAAAATTAGTAATGATTATTATCAATAATATCAGCAGAAGTTAAAATTTAGCTGTTAATTACTTACATTTTGTATTTTAGGCTACATATTGGTAGTTTTGTAGTCTATCAAGATGAATGTATAACAACACCTTATGAGCACTAAAAGCAAATCGAATAATTATATATGTCAACAACCGCTGTCGGAGCAGCAGACTTCTTCATAATTTAAAACTAACTTTTTATTGTCCGTATAAATAAAAATCTATTTTTAGATTTTAAGATCTAACGCTGACTAATCCACCTTAGCGTGTTAACACTTTACAGTCCCACACAAAAAGCAGCTGCCGTAAGAAAAATATTGCTTGTTATAATGTATCAGTAAATATAAGTGCTAATGTTCAACTATTGGTGACATTTTGTCATAGAAAAATAATAGCATGTAAAATACAGTTTATTTTTTTGCCGATTCCTTTGCCGATTTTTTTGGTAAGCATATAAAACGTTATTTTCTAAAAAATCATATACTTTCTAATAAAATCTTGTTTTTAAAGCGACATGTTAGTACACGGATTCTATTATAAAGTAGTGTGATTTATCGTAATTAGGATTACTGAGATATATTAGTATTTCCTTATTTTGGTCAATATTTAGTTTCTTTACTATAATAAAATAAGGCTATGAGATGTTTAATGAATTAAATTTAAATATTATGACTGTTAGGTACGAGTAGGCTAAATACACCTATTGTGGCTAGCTACTCTAATAGATAAAAACAAGGATGCAAACTTCGATAATGGATGAAGGAATAGTTAAAGGTGGCTTTTCAATTAATAAGTACCTACTTATAGCAGCAATCTCAATTATTGGAGTAATGTCTATCCTTGTTTACTCTTATTACTCAAATTCAAAAACAAAAATAACTATTAATGTTGGCGAAACCTCCGTTGATATGGAGCTAGACAATAGCCAATTACAGGCTGTTGATGTGATTAAGTTACTATTTAAAAATACCGATAGAAAACGTGAAACACAAGCATTGCTTAAAGAGTTTTATAGTGTGTATCATTCTAAGGATCCTCAACTTGTAGAAGAGATGGCTACTCTTAAAGGAGAGGATGATTTATCTGTTGCCTTAAGAAAACTCTTAGAAGACATGCGTGGTCCTTTTAATAGAAAGTTTCACAAATTTTATGACGTCGAAGATAAGTCAATAATTAGCGCTATAGAAACGCTTGGTTTTGACCACCCAGTTGCAGATGCTCTTAGAGATCTAGTTGTTGAAGCTAAAGGCCCTTTCAAAGAAGTCGCTAAGCCCATGAGGTTTAGTGTTCCAAGTGGAAATAGTATTCCGGCGGGTACAGGTGCTTCCTGTAGATCTAATCCATATTTCAGAAAATCAATTCGTATTTTTGATCAGACAAAATCTAGATCTGTAGATATCATTGTTGAGAGGCCTTTTGACTGTCCAATATCGTCAGTAAGTGAAGAATCTGAGTTAATTGATTTAATCCAAGTTTCATATTCAGATATGAAAAAATTAATTGGACAAGCTTCTGTACCAAAATTTGAACCGGGCTTTGCGAAATATAAATAGTATATTGGAGACCAAATATGCTCAAAATAACTTTTTTTATAATGATTTTATTTATGTCAATTTCTGTATCTGCAACGTGCTACCACGATGGCGTCGCTTATCCTACAGGAGCAGTAGTTGGAGACTATGTCTGTGCCGCTAATGGTACTTGGGTAGAAAGATAATAGCTAATAATTAGGAGTACACTACAGACTACGAATACTGGCAGGCTTCGATGCTCTTAAATATCTGTCAGCTAAGATTGTTACTGCTGATTTTAATCTGGTTATTTTAAGTGAAAAAATGGTTCGTAATTCACTTGAATTCATCTTATGTGTTTAAATGGCTCTAAACGGGCTTAAGCAATGGACATTGAAACATAAAAGTAACTATTTAGAAGCCGATATCTAATCGTACATTAAAAAGCTAAAATTGCTGAAAAATAGTGTTGCACTGCTAAGGCTTTGGTACAGACATTCAAATGAATAAAGTTGTAGCAATATGCTTATTACACTACCTTCAAACAAATGGAATAATAATGAACAGGATTCCGGAGCATCCTATACGACCAAAATAAATCCATTTTGGCAGAGGTATGGATGGTTTTCTTACCTAAATGTAGGAGCTTGGCTGTAGCTATTCGAATAGTGATTTTTCCAAGTCACCTCAGCATTAGGTCTATTATTCTAACGGCTGGAAAAAATAAATTGCCGTGCTCCGTTATGTATTTTGTTAGTATCACGGTGCGATTAAGGTAGTCGTTTAATATTGAACTTTGATCGCACCGTGAAGTGAATTTTATACTAAGTCTCGAGGTTTCAACATGGACACTACAGTTTTTATACATACTTTATTGAACGACTTGGATGACGATATCTTTCACCTATCTAAGGGGAGCAAGATTCGACATCTCTACGTGCCGGGCTTATGTGAAACCATTGCGATTGGGATAGCGGTCGTCTATTTGAGTTGTTTTTTTAATGTGGGTGGCACTGCAAAACGTCAACGCGCCTGGCTCAACCGCTTATTTTCAGCAGCTAAAACCAATACGCTAGATTCCACATTAGATAAGGAACTGAGTAGTGATTTTGAAAAGGCCAAAGAATTTATCACACCAAGCACGGTAAGTGAAGCCGACAAAGAAGCCGTCCGCATTCAGGTGAGCCTACTCCTCGAAGAACAAGGTATGAGTGTACCGGTTGCCGATAGCATCGTGTGCAAACTGGAACGGGTGTATTTTCAAAACAGGTAAAAAGGAGCTGAGATGCATCCGGAATATTTACGCCAAGTGGCTCTCAGGGGACTGCTGTACAACCTAGCCTATTCTAATCGTCAATTTGTCTGTTTTAATAACGGACTTAAAACGTATTCGAATATGCTCAAGAAAGCTAACCCCAACAAACGCATTTGGTTTCGTATACAACATACTTACCGCATTTCCTATATGAGTGTTGAACCAGGAGGAACGATCTTTGACGATCCTACAGATTGCAATAATGCGGTCTTTGAACTTCCCGATGACAATGAAACGCCCCCTTATGTGCAAAGTTTATTATATGATAACCCTGTAGAACATTCAGATATCGAGTTAGTTCGATACCTCTGGGAAAACGGTCATAAAACGGAAGATGCTAAATTATTTGAAAATTTTTTATACACCTATGGGCAGGGTCGCTTAGCCGTGTGTGAAGCAATAAACCCAAAAGATGAAAACAGTTTTCTGTTTAGGTATTTCATTAGCGGAAAAGTGTCCTTCGGCGACTTTTCAACGTGTTATACGGCCATGCTGTTATACTGCGAGTGCGGTCTCAGCATACCTGAAGAGAATCTTACCCAGACTTTCTTGCACGACGCTTTGGCTTCTTCTGTAGCTGCATCGATAAAAAAATATGGAAATACTCTCCAACCCTGGATTTTAGCATTGATTGAGAGAACCTACCTATTGGCCAAAAAACACCGTGGCGCCGCTCTTCAAGACAATAACCTAAGCCGTTTCTTAATGCACAAATACATGGCTATTCTCTATTACAAGGTTACGCTCACGCTCATTGGTGGAATTGATACCGCAACATTAGGTTTGACTATGACCTCGTTGGGCGTTGAGGAAAGCATGTGCAATATGTTCCAATGTATTCCGAAGACCCAAGTACTTGACTCCAATTGTCTAGGTGTCTTTTTATCCAACTTTGACTTGCATTTAGCGGCTGACGAACCTAGCGCTAAACTGCATTATCTGCGGCAGTTCGCGTCCAACCATAGCCCTAGCCTCCCAAAATGTTTTGCGGTGCTAGCTTACTGCTACAATCATCCCGGCTCTGCAATCGATAAAGAGACGTGGGATCACCTGATGGAAGAGGGCTATGCGGCAAATGGCGATTACGGTGATTTTGGTGCAGGGTCGAACCTCTAGTCTAAAGTATCATACGGCCTTAGTTCCCCCCTATGATGAGGGTTCCTCGAAAGTCTTTCCCCGATCTAGATTACGTACCATAGTGATCAAACGATGTTCTCTCAGTGTGCGACAATGACCAGAAATAGAATATAAAACAAGCTATTATCATCACTAATGGCTATATAGACTCAAAAGCGTCCCTGCTTTTTTTGAAATTTATTGGTTATATATCGGTATGCTCAGATATTTAAATTGTATCATCGACCTCAACGCCCAAATTCACTGTGCTTTATAGCTTAGTGTGACCTAATAAAAGTTGTACTGCTCATAAGTTCCTAGTGCGTTTGTAAATATGTGATACTTTCGTTCTTCTAATGGAGTGTCTTTCATAATGGATAATTACATTAGTTATGCCACCCTATTACATCAAAAATGACAGGCATTTCTGATGATATTGAGTGGCACAACGGATGTAATTGTCCAATAAAAAATATACCAGAAAGTTATCACTTTTTTTCACACTCCAAACAAGTGATAACTTATGTGTATATGTACGCCCTAAAAAGAGCTTCATTGAAGTTTATGTTTTTAAATTGTTTATTAGTCTCAGGCGCTACGACACCTTTTGATAGCAATATTGATGCTGCTCAACATACATGTCTGCAAATTCAATTGAGCCGAAATAATAGTCTATAAGTGTTTGGCGCTTTTGTTTTACAAATGGAGGGATATCTTTTTGTTGAATTATGTCTAACCATGTTTTGACTAGAGTCCATGGTGGAAGTGATTGAGTCATACTGTCATCCTTGCAGTTATTGAGTTCAATAATGATATTAGACGATAACTAATTAACTCGCCAACCACGGGGTATGATTTTATGCCCTCCTTACTGTTCTATACTATATTTGTAATCAAGTAGGTGTAGTAAACTTATTGAATTGGTTAAATAATCAATACTAAGAACCCATTACAACTTGAGTGATAAAAACTTTATCCAAGGTGAATTAAATGTTTAGAGTAGTTTTGTTAATACTATCTGCGGTTGCATTTACAGCCCATGCTGACTACCCAACCAGTTTCTCTAATGCTAAGTCTAAAGCTGAAAAAAAGTATATTTTGATAGGCATACAACTTTCTATTGTGGTTGTGATTATGTATTCGATGATATCGAAGATAGAGACGGTGACGGTAATACGCACGAAACAATGATTTACCCGGAAGTTTGTGGTTATGAGGCAAGAAATCCTATAACAAAAAGCGGCAAAATTAATGCCCGAATCAGCAGGATTGAATGGGAGCATGTAATGAATGCCTTCGTGGTTGGTGGACATTTAGATGAATGGAAAAACAAAGAGAACTACCCCCAATGTCAAAAACCTAATGGAAAATTTATTTCAGGTCGTGACTGCGCCTATAAGCTAAATGCTTCATTTAAAAAAGCACACGATGATATGCATAATTTAGTCCCGGCTGTTGGTGAATTAAATGGGGACCGCTCTAACTACGCCTTTGCTGTCATTCAAGGTGAACAGCGTAATTATGGGCAATGTGATTTTGAAATCAATTTCGACAAAGATGTAGCAGAGCCGCCTGATAGTGTTAAAGGCAACATTGCTCGTATTTATTTTTACATGATAAGTCCATGGTGCTCAAATTCCATCAGAAGAGTTAACGATGTATCTTTACTGGGATAAGTTAGACCCAGTTGATGACTGGGAGTATTTACGAAATAAGCGAATACATGAAGAGCAAGGACAAGGTAACCATTTTGTGAGTCAGCAATGCGCAATTTGATAAATGGAAAAAATATGGTAACCAAGTTTGCTGATACCACTATTAAACTGCAGTCATTTACCAAGACTGACAGACATCTTTAAGCTGTTAGTTCGACTAGTCAAAGTAACGCTAACTTTTGCCACCAAGAGAACATTAGCACTAACAAATATTAGTGTCCAAAAATGAAGTCACTGGGGGATTGGGTTTAATCGTCACTTGCAACAAAGCCGACCTAATTTCGCATTGAATTCACCACAACAAATAGTCCGCTTCGCTACCAAAGCGATTATAGGTGCCTCAAAAATTATAGCCACTATTATTCATCATAGCGCACTACAATGCTTTTTAATATATGATAAATCCCCTGCATCCAGGTCAAACCATTCACCATTTATTCTTTTGTGTTTAAACATTTGATGAAGGAAGTTTTCCAAAAAAGAATAATCTTGTGTAAAAAAGGTGAAGGCTATCTCGAATTCAAATGGTAGCTTTACAGAAAAAAGCTGACTTCTATTTTTTAGCGATTTTGTTTTCCCAATCTTATATCCATAGTCTGATTTAATCACATAAATATAACCTTCACGACTATTTGAAATTAGTGAAGTGGGAGATGCTAGTTTACTGCAAACATCAAGTTCACTAAATCGCTCAGCTAAACGATACCTTGTGGTTGGAGCTTTATCGAAATGGAAGAAATCCTTACGCCAATATTGATATCCACCACCATTGGGTTTTAATTCAAAGACACTTTCGAACCACATAACAGGAAGCTGCTTTGTTGTGTTATCGATGCCACCTATAACAACACCGATATAGCTTACTAAACCTACTTTATTATCTTCATCCCAACGAGCTAATACAATACCGTCATTAACCTTTAACGTGAATAACACTTCGTTACCTGCATCTAGAACACTGTTATCAATCATAGTCTTTAATTTTTTTATCTTAGATGATTCGTATTTATAAAATCTTGATATTTGCATGTTATGTTCCTTAGTGTTTATTAGATTGTTCATGTTTTATTCCTTATATATTCAGCTATCTATTTCTTTTGAAGCGGTGTTTTCTATAGGCAACGGTTATGATTATTGACCCCTTAGCGACAACATATACACGATTTAATTTACTCAGCGAGTTAGAAAATATACATAGCTCTGAAGCAAGGCCTTTAATTGAAGACTGATATAGAGAATAGATTTCTTTCCCTTTGTGATATTCGACTTCACCATAGTTAAGAAGAAGATCAATCATATATTTATTTATACCGCGTTGGTTCATTCGTAATATTGCGTGCTTAGTTAACATAGTGATTCCCCAAATCGTGAATACGTATCTATTATCGACATCAAACTAGAGGCAAACCACCCCGAAACCGAGATAAATTAAAATATATACGGGATATTTGTGATTATATTTTAGAAAATATCCCGAAATAAGGGTTTTCTTGGGGTTGTACAAAGTTGAGCATTTTCTTTAATATCAATTTATGATTGTAAAGAAGGGGTAAGTTATGAGTGCATCTATATATACGATTGCTAAAGGTAAGAAAACACATAGTATTAGCCAGAAGGAATTCAAGGAGAGTTGCGTTGCCGAAGAAAGGGTTAATAAATTTAAAAAAAGTGGTAAGGGTTTATCAACTTCTGAACGCGAACAGGTTGCAATCAATTTAGAAAAGATACTAATAAAACATAAATCAAGAAACCCAAATTTCAAGAGGTCCTCATTACTTAAACACATCAATGTTATTTTACAGTTGGAAGACCCTAAAGCGGAGTTAGACGAATTTCAATTTAGCAAATGGTTATCGCGTGTAACACTCAAAGAAGAAAAACAAAAAAACAATAATGACCTATACGCAAAAATAGATAGATACATTCTTTTTACGGAAGCCTTTCGTATTGAAGCTAATGAAACGACAAATATTTATACAAAATTAACGTCAGGGACTAAGTTCCACCATGGTTTTATTAGCGAATCACACTATGAAAATAATAAAGTAATTGCTACGCGTATCTTTGACCGTATTATGTACAGAATAGGCTTGATGGATAAAAAGCATGGAATATTACAAACATTTAAGCAAATTAATGAGTTAGTCATTAACTATGCACGAAATTCAAATGAGGCTTATTGGCCTTTATTTAAAGATGATACACCTCGACCTAATTATAATTTCTTTCTTTCATATTTGTTCCCTAAACAATGGTTAAAAGAAAATGAGATTGAAGATGTTCCAATTCAAAATGCTGATTTGGAGGTGTTTCACCCATGCGATAGAGATGAGATTTTACGTTATATTAATGAAGAAATTTTTGAACCAGAATTCAATTTTCAGAGGATAACGAAGCCTATGGGGGTATACCACCTTGCTGATTATTTTGATTTTGATTATATAAAAGACATGCCTCATTTCTATTTGGGGGGAAGTTTACGCGGCTTTGATGCTAAAGATGCCAACTGGTTTGAATTTAAAACCTTGACTGGTTACACGCAAAGAGAAATAGACAAAAGGGATATAGGAAATGCTTATTTTCCATGGGCATACATAGTTCTATACCCGAACTTGGAAGGGAACGGTATAATTCCTTTATATATTGAAGCACAGGCGGACTGCCCTTCCTTTTCAATTTTAGATGTAGATGAGATAGTGGAATTACTGGATTCACAAATAGCTCAGCCGAATAAGAAATGGAACAAAAAAGACATATTGCCCAAATTCTGGGAGTTATTGCTAGATTCCGATGAGGTTTATTTTGAGTCAATGATGAAATCATTTGAAACAACAGTATTGAACCTTAAAAATCATCCATTATTAACTCAAGCCAAAAATTTAAAAACCATGGCTGATAAATTCACAGAGAGATTCAATGAAGAAAAGTTATGAGAGTCTCTAGAGCATATATCAAGGTCCGCACTAGATTTAAAGATCACTTTGTGCGCATTGAAGAAGTTACAAGTGACTAAATCAATACTTCAGCTCCTAGCCAATAGCGGAAGTAGAGCAATCATCAAAACAGTTCAGGTTATGCCACATTGCAGACATTAGGTGGTTGGCACTTAAAGCTGATTTGGATTAGATTTTGTATCTGTCTCTTATACACATCTCCGAGCCCACGAGACTAAGGCGAATCTC
>OJAZ01000835.1_pt1 | contig 11600 bp, 10 predicted proteins | sample 1589851 | NCBI WGS metagenome assembly OJAZ01 (sample SAMN05416792, study PRJEB24817) | seawater metagenome | isolation source: Sea water | place: Canada:Atlantic | collected 2013-07 | reverse complement strand
CAAAAATTGCTAACCGACGGTATTTTGATGAGGTTAGTAAGGCAATGATTAATGATGTAGAACCGATACTGCCAATTGCTTTGATTTTTTATGATTTAGACTATTTCAAGGCGGTTAACGATTGTTTTGGTCATGATATTGGTGATGAGTGTTTAGTCGCTGTTGTTAATGCTGTTTCGAAGGCGCTAAGACAAAAAAGTGACTTCCACGCACGTATTGGTGGTGACGAGTTTGCTATTATCTTGAAAAATGTATCTAAGGATGAATTAGAAAAAATAATAGTACGAATTCTCGATAACATCAGATTGGTGAACATACCCAATGAACCAACGCTTTCGTTAACATGCAGCATAGGTTCAAGTTTTATCACGAAATTTAGTGAAGGGACAACTATAAATCAAGTGTTAAAAGTGGCTGATCAAGCGCTATATCAGGCAAAAAGTCAGGGACGAAACCAATGGGTAAACAAAGAATTTAGCACTATTACTGTGGATTAAGTCTTAAGGTTTGTCATTTTTCTTTCATCGTTAAGTCATTATTCTGCCATGTAGATTACCTAGTCTTATCTCATTTAAGTAATGAGATAAGACTGAGGCAACAAATGTTTAAAAATAATAGCTATAAAGTAGGCGTGTTAGCGCTGGCGTTATCAATGGCATTAACCGGCTGTGTTAGTGACGGTGATGATGGCGAACAAGGATTGAAGGGCGAGCAAGGAGCACCAGGTGTTGTAGGTGTTGATGGCAATGATGGTAAAAGTTTACCCCGCGATCTGAATGTTGAAGTTGTTGGCCGTTTTGCTACGGGTATTTACGGTAAAAGTGCCGCAGAAATAGTACAGTTCCATAAAAGCTCAAACGCTGCTTTTGCCATTAATGGCGCTTCCAATCAAATAGAAGTTATTAGCTTAACTAACCTTTCAACAACTGCAGTCGGTAATCCAGTTGCTGATGAAAGTTTGACTTCAAACGCTTTTATTTTTCCACTCAATGTGTCAGTAACAAACAGTGCTGGCGTTGAAAAAGACATGTCACTAGGCGCCGTTAATTCCATTGCGATTAAAAAAGACTTATTAGCCATAGCTGTTGAAGGTGAGATTAAACAAGCGCATGGCGCTATTTTGTTTTATAGCTTGAATGAACTAGGAGAAGGGACTTTTATTAAAGCGGTAGAAGTTGGTGCTTTACCTGATATGGTGACTTTTACCCCTGACGGTAGTAAAGCATTAGTGGCTAATGAAGGCGAGCCAAACACTGATTATACCAATGACCCTGAGGGCTCTATCTCCGTTATTTCTGTTGTTGATTTAATGCCTGCTAATGTTGCCAAAACAATTAATTTGAGTACAGACATCGTCTTTAGTGATGATAACTTAGTGCCCGAAGATTTTGATACCGATGCAAAGCGCTTGGCTATTTTGTCTAAAGCAGGTGTTAAGTTTGCAGGGCCAGCGGGCAATACTGTCGCTAAAGATTTAGAGCCAGAATATATTACTACCTCAAGTAACAGCAAAATGGCTTATGTATCTCTGCAAGAAAATAATGCCATTGGCATTATCAACCTTGAAGAGTTAACTATTGAAGTGAAAGCCCTCGGTTATAAAGATTGGGGTAAATACCAACTAGATTTTAGTAATAAAGATGAAGTGCCTGAGTTTAAAAGTATTCAAGGTCTTTATGGCATGTATCAACCTGATACGCTTGCATCATATACTTGGAATGACACAACATTCATCGTTTCAGCAAACGAAGGCGATGCTAGAGACTATGACGGTTTCTCTGAAGAAGTTCGCGTTAAAGATATTATTGATACTGACGAATTAAACCAAACACTCTCAAGTGAGTTACAAAGTCAATATGACGTTTCAGGGGGGAAAAATTACCTAGGACGCTTGAAAGTTACTACCGCATTAGGTGATGAAGATCAAAATGGCGAATTTGAAAAGTTATTCGCTTATGGAGCTCGTTCATTTTCTATCTGGGATAAAAATGCTAATTTAGTTTTTGATTCGGGCGATGATTTCGGCAAAATTTCTGCAGCAATAATGGGAGATAATTTCAATGCTGCTCATACAAAAAATAAAGGTGATAACCGCTCTGATGACAAAGGTGGCGAGCCTGAAGCCATTGATGTTGGTGAAATAGCAGGGAGAACTTACGCTTTTATTGCGCAAGAGCGAGCGGGTGATTTATTTGTTTATGATATCACTAACCCATTTAAAACAGCTTTTGTCACACATTACAACAACCGTGACTTTACTGTTGATTACGAAATGGATGATGATTTAGCTGACCCTTGTGATAGCAGCGAAGGTATGGATTGTACTAAGGTAAACAGTGCGGGTGATTTAGGCCCTGAAAGTATCAAGTTTGTATCGGCTATTGATAGTCCAACGAGTAAACCATTATTAATTATTGGTAATGAAGTATCAGGAACGGTTACGGTTTATCAAATCACAGAGCAATAGGTCATATACCCGCTACCATTCAAAGTGCAAGATTTCAGTGGGAATTAAAATGACTTTAGCCAAGGAGAATAATTTAAGCATAGTCATTCTATCGTTTGATTATTTAACGCCGTATAAAGTCATTATAAACCCATCGAAGAAGCGCTTGAGAAATATCACTTCATCGTTGCAGTGATTTACAATGGAACAACCATTACGTCATCACAGCGCCTTGAATTGAAATAGCTCAAACACTCTGAAACCTGCATATTGATTGGTAACGAGTATATAATTACCAACGAGTAGTGCAAACTATTGTAGATAAAAAGCCTGCTAAATGCAGGCTTTTATTTGGGTGAAAGTAAGTTAAGCGACCGTCATTTATAATGTGAATAAAATCAATGGCCCAGACCATTAATTTGCACCATAGAGGTGCTTTTGCCTCAAAATAAACCGCAAACTAGCTCATCGTTGTATAAATCATTTTTTAAATAGTCAAAAAATAAAAAATGTTATTGTATTATAAGGATATTTTAATTTTCTTTACCTGTTTTTTTTATGGTCTGTAATGTGCAAGATACTAATAAAAAAATGAATTCATCAATTTTTTTTCGTCGACATAAGCATTGATAAATTATTGATGTAACTTTTCAGGTTAACTTCAGGAGACATAATGGACTCTATTCTTGTAATCATCGCCATATCACTGACAATTGCTAGCGTTATAAATATTATACTAACCAAATTTTCTATTTCTCATATTATTGGCTACATTATTACGGGCACTGTGGTTAGCACTCTTTTTGACTTTAATGGCAGTAAAAATCTTCATTCCCTAGATCTCATTGGCGAATTTGGCATTGTTTTTCTCATGTTTACTATTGGTTTAGAAATGTCTTTTTCTAAATTGGATAAAATGAAAAAATTGATATTTTATAATGGCTTTGTGCAAATGGCATTCAGTGCCTTAATTATTTTTATCATAGCGTTTTATGCTTTCACTCTTGATGCGGTATCGTCACTCGTTATTGCGCTTTCATTTAGTTTGTCTTCAACGGCGATAGTATTACCTTACCTTAAAAAATCAAAAGATATTGTTACCCCTTACGGTGAAAGGTCTGTTGCTATTTTAGTCTTTCAAGATTTAGCTGTTATTCCTATTTTATTGCTGATGAGTTTCCTTTCGAATAATGAATTATCACTGACAGATGTCTTATTAAAAACATTGTTATATGCCAGCGGCATTATTATCTTCATGTTCACGATAGGTAAAAAAATTATTGCTTGGTTACTTCATTTCTCCTCTAAAGCTCGAATGGAGGAGTTGTTTTTAAGCTCTGTTTTTACAATCGTTTTAGGTGCATCATTATTTGCTCATGAAATGGGCTTTACCTATTCACTAGGCGCATTTATCGCAGGTATGATCATTGCTGAAACTAAGTTTCACATAAAAGTAGAGTCTGATATTTCTTCTTATAAAGATTTACTCTTAGGGGCTTTTTTCTTTTCAATTGGAACAAAAATTAATATTGAATATTTTATCAGCCACTTACATTGGGTGTTGGGGATTTTAGTATTGGTTATGATGATCAAAGCGATCATCATTTATATGCTGATGAGAAAGCAGCTGAATAAAAGTGACTCAATTAAGTCTGCGGTTGCTTTATGCCAAGTAGGTGAGTTTTCGTTCGCTATTTTTGCTCTGGCAATGAATCAAGATATTATTGCCGATGAATTAGGCAGTTTCCTGATATTGATTACAGTGTTATCGATGATTTTAACGCCTTTCATGGTTAATAATATTTATAAAATAGCATCAGTTTTTGTGGTCGAATACTTTGAAGCAGACAATATTGCCACGGTAAAAACTACTAATCATACTATCGTGTGTGGGTTTGCAGTTTTAGGGAGAATTGTCGCTAAAGAACTATCAAAACGTGAGGCTAAATTTTTAATTATTTCTGATAATTTACAACATGTATTACTCGCTAGAAAGCGTGGTTATGATGCCTATTTTGGACATTTAGATAAACTCCCCGTATTGGAATCACTCAATGTAGATCAGACCAGTAGTATTATTATTACTGTTAACACATTAAAAAATAAGCAAATAATTTGTGAGTCTGTGCTTGATTACTATCCTGATGCTAATTTAGTGGTTAAAGTGAATACGATTGAAGAAAAGGCTGCTTTGGCAGATATAAATATTAGATCTTTCGTTCATGCTCAACAAGAAACTGCTGAACTTTTGGTTAAGCAAAGTATTGTTGAATTCTAAGTACTAATTTTCCGTTAAACTTTTATGAGGGTGAGCAACTTTTCATGGCTTGCATTGAAAATTTTTAAATCAAGTGCTTATTATATTGGGAGTCGTAGTTTCATTAAAACCATCTAAGAGGACTCTGTGATGATATTAAAGCTCAGTTTTTAATTCGGCTGATTGGCCTCTACTGATCGACTGAAGAAGAGTAATGGTCAGTGTAGAGTAGAATAAATGGCTTGAGGATGTAGTCAAAAATATCATCATAAAACAATACGATAATTTGATTTATCTATGTTATTATCCTGTTAATTATTAATGTTATCAAGGGATAAGATGAATCATAAAACACTAATGCTAGCAATGTCGGTTAGCCTAATATTTACCGGCTGTGCAACCGTTGAGAAAAAGGAAATCCACACAACACCTGTACAAGCTCCTGCTATAAGTAAAACAATTACAGCAACTGCCGATCAAACTAAATATCTCAAAAGAAAAGTTGCCATTGGTCGTTTCACCAACGAAACAACCTACGGACAGAGCTTTTTTATTGATAGCGATAATAATCGTATTGGTAAACAAGCAATGGATATCCTTTCATCTAAATTATTTGAAACAGGTAAGTTCATCATGCTTGAGCGTGCTGACTTAAGTAAAATTGAAAAAGAACTTTCTATGTCTGGTAGTTCGGCACTAAAAAATGCCGCTGATTTTATAATTGTTGGTTCAATTACTGAGTTTGGACGCAAAGAAGTTAGCGATGTCGGGGTTTTCTCTCGTGTTAAACGTCAAGAAGCCAATGCTACTGTGAACATTCGCATTATTGATGTATCTACAGGTCAAATTATCTATTCAGAAAAAGGTAAAGGCATCGCTTATTCAGAAGCCGGTACTGTGCTCGGTGTAGGTGACAAAGCGGCTTACGATAGCTCATTAAATGACAAAGTAATAGATGTTGCTATTACAGATTTAGCCTCAAATATTGTTGAAAATATGTTAGGTAAAGCATGGCGCTCTTATGTTCTTTCTTATGATGAAGGTAATTTAATAATCTCTGGTGGTAAGTCTCAAAATATTAAACCAGGGTCAACTTTTGAAGTAGTCAAGTCAGGTAAAAAAGTTAAAAATCCACAAACAGGTATGTTTATCACCTTACCCGGTAAAACGATCGCCAAAGTTAAAGTGACTAGCTCATTTGGTGAGACACCGGAATCAGAAGTTTCATTTAGCCAAATAATTGAAGGCAACTTGGATTCCTATATCAAAGCAAATGATTATACAAATTTGTTTATTCAAGAAATTATTAAATAACAACATAAGGACATTAAAATGAATATCATTCGGACATTATTTATATTTTCACTACTGGCTATTACATCAGCTTGCAGTAGCTACAATACTTATAGTTCAGGTCAAACGACGGCTGAACCAGTATCCTATCTTTATTTCTCAGGAAATATTACTGGCGCTGAAGTTTCTATTGATGATGCCCCATCATTTATAGTGACAAAAGCCGGTCCTAAACAGCAATATAAAGTAACACCAGGTAAGCATACAATTATAGTCACTAAACAAGGTAAGGTAGTTGTTCAGCGTAACGTCTTGCTTGGTGATGGTCATGAGAAAGAAATAAATATTCCTCAATAAAAATACCAATAACAAAAAATAAAAATCATCATAGGATCAACATGAAATTAGTATTAACACTTTTGATATTTACCGCTTTCCTTAGTGGCTGTAAATCAACACCACCAATGTATATGTATGAAAATTACTCTGAAAGTTTTTATGCCTTAAAAAAAGAAAGTGGTCATGAAAGTGATGCTCAATGGCAGAGTTCATTAGAAAGTATCGTTCAAAAATCAAATGCGAAAGCGGTAAGAGTTCCACCAGGAATTTACGCGAACTTAGGTTATATTCAGTTAAAATCAAACAATTACCCAAAAGCGATTGAATTTTTTGAACAAGAAAAAAGTATTTACCCTGAATCAAGCCGATTTATGGAAAACTTAATTAAAAAAGCAAAAGTGAAAGGGTAATAGAAAATGAATTACATTGAAAAAATAAAAACTTCACTACTAATCCTATCTATATTATTTCTTAGTGGCTGCGTAGCGCCAACTTACATAACAAAAGGGGAAGAGTTCCCTAAAATGTACGAAGAAAAGCCACGTTCACTGCTTGTTATGCCGCCAATAAATCTAAGTACTGATGCTGAAGCAAAGGATTATTATTCAACGACTGTTGAAATGCCTATTGCTTTACATGGTTATTATACTTTTCCTTATCAACTTACTGCTGATGTATTAAGACAACAAGGGATTTATGATAGTGAGTTAGTTTATGATGTACCGCTAAATAAGTTTCATGAATACTTTGGTGCCGACGCAGTGCTTTTTACAAAAATTGTTAGTTGGGATACGTCATATACTGTTTTAGCCTCAACACTGACTGTTTCTATCAATGCAGAGATAAAATCAACTAAAACCTCAGAGGTTTTATGGCAATACAATGGTACGGTTGTCGTCGATTTAGCAGTAAATGGTGGCGGCGGAATAGCTGGCCTTCTTGTTAGTGCAATAGCAACAGCAATCAATACCGCAGCAGCGGATTATACTACTTATGCAAAACAAGCGAATGGTAGATTTATTGGTAGTATGCCAGTTGGGCCATATCATCCAATGTACATGAAAGACCAACAAGTTAAATTGTTAAAACAAAGCAAGGCATCGGATTCAGATAAAACAGCAACGACTGAATAGATTACAATGCTATCAGTGGACTTGTCATCGTTCGATAAGTCCACTGTTTTAATTAGAATAATTAGAAAAACTACAGTTGCCTCAATACAATTATATTCACTTCTTATGTTTCTATTACTCTCAACTTAAAACGCAGTTATTAATACAAAACCTATTATTTAATGCTAACTCTGTTCGTATTATTGACTATTTCCCGTTATTTCCGCCAATGGTATGAAATTATATAGAGTCAACTTCCATAACATTAGGATCTATTCCTAAGCCGCTTTCTTCTCAATAAAATCCTAATTAACACCAGTAACGAATACGAATATTATCCCCTATTAATTAAGTTCAAATATATTGAACTCAAAGAACAAATCATTGCGTTATTTTTTGACTTAGATTTCTTTTAATATGCCTCCATCAAATTGATACCACTTAAAACAAAGGCGTTATGCCCTTAGGTTAAATAAAATGTTAAATAAACTTTGGAGAAAAATAATGAACAATCAAACTATCTTAATTATTGGTGCTGCTGGTAACAATGGTATGGCAACTATCGAGTCTTTAGTAAGTAAACAACCTAAAGACACTATTGTTGCCGCAGTTCGTAGTACTGATAAAGCAACGCTATTAAAGAAAAAATTCCCATCAATCAAAACAGTTATCATTGACCTTGATAAACCTGAAACATTAACCGCGGCTTATGAAGGTGTTACAAAAGTATTCATGATACCGGGTAATGTTGAAGAAAGAGAACAGCATGCTAAAAACGCCATTGATGCCGCAGTACAAGCGGGCACTGTTAAGCAGTTCTTATTCTATTCTGTTGTTGGCGCTGAATATGAAGCGATATTATTTGCTCAACAATTTAGAGCGGGTGAGAAATATTTAGAGCAATCAGGCCTTAACTGGACCCACTTACGCACTATTTTCTTTCAAGATAACTTTTTCGGTTGGGCTGATGGTGTTAAACAAGGTGGCTTATATTTTGGTATCCGTGAAGGTAGCTTCGCTCCGTTAAATGTTGCTGATATTGGCGAAATGGCAGCGAATATTTTAACCACATCAGGTCATGAGCATAAAGCTTACAATATCACTGGCTCAGAATTATTAAGTGGTGAAGAGATGGCGAAAGTATTTTCCGATGTTACAGGGAAGACCGTAGCGTATATTTCACCTACAAAACAGCAAACTTTAGACTCACTTTTATCGACAGGTTGGCCACAATGGCAAGCAGAAGGTATGTTAGAATTATTTGAAGTATTTGCAACGAATCAAGCGGCTGTTGTAAGCCCTGATGGTGAGCAATTATTAGGTCGCCCATTAACAACATTAAAAGATTTTATTGCCAGTAATAAAGCGGCGTTTGTTTAAATTCGTCGAAATAATTTAGTTGTAACCTAAAAGCCAGTCTATAAATATAGACTGGTTTTGTAATATATAAGAATGCTATGTTTACCATAATTCCATCAGATTAACTTAACAGCCATTTGTTGTATATTGCTAACAAACCATGCCAGTGCTTTACCTTGATTATCATTACGCCAAGCCATACATAATTCGCTATTTCTGTTTTCGGTAGTTTCTAAAGCTAAGATAACGAGCTGCCCCGATTCTAATTGTGATTTAATGCGATGAATCGGCAGGAATCCTACACCTAAACCTAGCAGCTGTGCTTCTATCTTTTTTTCGATACTTGATACCGTAATACGCGATTGTCCATCGAGTAAACCTGCAGAACGACCTGGTAGATTTCTTGAGCTGTCGGCCACCACTACAGAAGGATATTTTTTTATTATTTCATTTGAAAGAGGCTGTTGCTCTTTAATTAATGCATGATCTTTTGCTACGACAAAAACAAAGTCCACATTGCCTAATTTATAAAGAGAAAAGTCACTATTGTACGGCTCACCCGTGGCACCAATAATAAGATCAGATCTGCCAGCAACCAATGCATCCCATGTACCACCAAACACTTCTTCTGTTACACGGATATTAATCCATGGGTATTCCTGCTGAAATTGTGCGATTAAGGTGTAAATGGGTTGAAACAGTAAAATGCTATCAATACAAATGCGTAGTTCCAGCTCCCACCCCTCGGCTGATTGTTTTGCCATATGAGTCAGCTCGTCGGTGGCTTTTAATATCAGTCTTCCTTGCTCTACGAGCATAATGCCAACAGATGTCAGCTCTGCTTTGCGCTTACTGCGATCAAATAATGCGATACCAAGATCGTCTTCAAGTTTATTTACTGTATAGGAAATGGCTGACGGCACTCGAAATAATTCATCGGCAGCAGCGGCAAAACTCTTTTTACGCTCAATGGCATCAAGCACCTTTAAAGCATCAAGTGTTATCGGGGAAGTCATACATCAATCCTTTTGAACTAATTGTTCAAATTTAACCGTTATTATTCGTTATAGCCTTTAAATATAATAGCTTCATTAAACAAAAACAACGAACTTTAATAACAAACTTTGGAGAATACAATGAACACATCTTTTATAAAAACACTTATGACAACTAATGCGGGTTTTGCTGCGTTAGCCTTGAGAATTCCAACCGCTATTATTTTTATCGCTCATGGCGCACAAAAATTGTTTGGCTCATTTGGCGGTTATGGTTTAGAAGGAACCGGTCAGTGGATGGCATCAATAGGGCTTGAGCCAGGATATCAATTGGCGTTATTAGCCGGTAGTGCAGAGTTTTTCGGCGGTATCGCTTTATTAATCGGTTTACTGGTTCGCCCAGCAGCGTTGATGCTTAGCGTTACCATGGTAGTTGCCATTTTTAGCGTGCATTTTGCCAATGGTTTATTTATGACTAGCAACGGTTATGAATTTGCGCTTGCCTTATTAGCGATATCAGTTTCATTAATGTTGAGTGGTGCAGGTAAGCTTTCTCTAGATAACTTATTAGCGGAAAAGTTAGCTTAATTCACTAAAAGTAGTGAATTAAGAGACCATCAGTAAAGTATAAATTTAGTATCTAGGGTGGTGAATACTACCCTAGTGCACGATTAAAGTTATTCAGGAGTAAAAAATGATTGTAGTAAATAAAGTCAATTCACAACCAACACAAGATGGCGATGGCGTCAAAATTTCACGTATTGCTGATTTTACTGGTAAATACTTTGACCCCTATTTGATGATTGATGAGTTAAAGTCTGATGATAAAAATGATTTTATTGGTGGCTTTCCTGCACACCCTCACCGTGGTATTGAAACCTTTACATATATGATCAAAGGTGGCTTTGAACACAAAGACCAACTGGGTAATAGCGCTTTGATTACAGCGGGTAATGTTCAGTGGATGAGTACCGGTTATGGGGTAATTCACTCTGAAATGCCAATAACTGATGAAAACGAAGGTATGCACGGTTTTCAAATATGGTTGAATATGCCAGCGAAAGACAAATTACGTCCTGCACGCTATCAAGATTCAACAAGTTTACCGAATTTAACCAATACAACAGGAGCAAGTCTTAAATTAATGGCGGGTCAATGGACGTTTGGTGGAGAAACCGCTTCATCGCCGCTAACTGAGTTGGCTGCAAATGCTGCACTCGCAGATTTAACGCTTGAGAGTAACGCTAAAGCTGAGTTTGATTTATCTGATGCCGAGCAAGTATTAGTTTATGTGCACAGCGGGCGTTTTTCTAGCCCTCGTTTAAACGCAGGAGAATTAGCGATTGTGGATGCCCAGCAGGCATTAGCGATTACAGCAAGTGATGACGGTGCAGGTGCACTTATTTTAGTTGGCAATAAAATCAAAGAAAAAATTGTTCACATGGGACCTTTTGTGATGAATACAGAACAAGAAATTCGTCAAGCGGTAGAAGATTATCAGCAGGGCAAGTTTGGCAGCATTGCTTAATCTTACTGTGAGTATTAAACAGTAATGTGAATTAAAATTTTATACAGGTAATTTTACAAATACAGTCAGGTCAGAATAATCGAATCTTACCAGGGTAATATTCGATTATTCGGCCTTATTAAATAAACCGGAGTTATTAAATGAGTAATGTAGCGAATATCGAGCACTCGTTCTTTGCGGCTAGTCAGGAATTTGAAAACGCATGGGAAAACCCAAGAAATACACGTTTTGAATTACCGGCACCTGATGTTAACAAGGTACTAAGTGAATG
>OJAZ01000833.1_pt1 | contig 11615 bp, 9 predicted proteins | sample 1589851 | NCBI WGS metagenome assembly OJAZ01 (sample SAMN05416792, study PRJEB24817) | seawater metagenome | isolation source: Sea water | place: Canada:Atlantic | collected 2013-07 | reverse complement strand
TCTACACGTAAGGAGTCGTCGGCAGCGTCAGATGTGTATAAGAGACAGATGCTGAGTCTATGGTTGCTTTCACCTTTAAAATCCCGCAAAGAAAATATGGTCAATATTAGCGTTATTATTCTACTGCAAATTTGTTCTTTGGGTTATGGATTAATTCAGATTGACAGTCAAAGGTTGGCTTATTTTATAAAATGGCAAGGGTCGACCTTTGCAATTACTAAAGGGGAATCTAGAAAAGAAGCTAATAAGGAGCAGTTTTATATATTTAATGAACCTGCAGTTGGTAGTAAAGAAAGGTTGGTATATGAAAAATTAATAAAAGAAGGAATTTCGCCTGTTGAAATGCATGAATTTTTTAAACTGTCTAGCTTTGAGGGGGAGTGTGAAACAATATGTGGTGTGATCACCAGGAAAGGGATTGTCAATGTGATAGAAGTGGAAGGTGAACTTCGATTTAACAAGTCCCTTCACTAATGCAAGTGCTTGAGGTTGATAATTGCCACTTTAGGTGGTTTGTATTGACAATGGCATTCATTATGTAGGTATCTCCACTTGAAGATACTGAAGCTTCTCTACTTGCAGTAGCTTTTATTTGAAATGCACCTGATAAATTACTAATTTCAATATTGCTCACGTAGGTAGGTGCTGTAAAATTAGACTTCTTTGAGCCTACTTTTTCAAATGTATCGCATTCATTAATATTATGTTTAATATTAAAGCATATTTCAATTTGACGTTGAAGTGCATTAGAAGATAGAACTATTTCGGTAAATTTAGAACGTTTGAAATGATTATTGTAGGCAGGAAGAGCTAATGAAACGAGTATCCCAACTATAGCGATAACTATCATTAGCTCTATTAATGAAAAACCTAATGGCTTTTTCATTTTTGATTTATTAACAAATACCAGCGGCGATACATGTACCAGTTTGCGCCCATGTCAGAGTGCCAGCATTTGCACTAACTGTTGGTGTTAATACATATGTTGCGCTATCAACTGTAGCTTCACCTGTTGCAGTGATCGCTGCAGTTGTTGCGGCTATTGTAACTGTATCTACTTGTGCGCCATCAGCAACACCTGCAGATAAACCAATTTCATCAGCTTCATCACAGTTAGCAAGTGCACCAGCACCACGAGTTTGGAAACAAACATCAACTAAACCTTTAGCTGAAGATGCAGCGAGTACAACCTCAGAAAAACGCGCTTTTTTAGTGTAAGTTTGGTATTGCGGTAATGCGATAGCAGCAAGAATACCAATGATCGCGATAACAATCATTAATTCAATTAGGGTGAAACCCTGTTGTTTTTGAGTCATTGTTTTCATGTTTCCTCTCCTAAAGGATAGATTGTGTAAGTTAAATCACTTAATTGGCATTGTGCCGAACTTAATTTAACTGATTTACTTTACAGTTTTGCTTAAAATAAACTTTTGCGCTATTTACATTTTGTTGTGGGTTTAGCGCTATATTTACACTATAGCTTTAGAGTTTGAAACACAAAAGCTAGGCGTGAATTCATTATGTTTTATACTTAACTGCCTGTTTATAAGCTGGATACATATAAGTGCTACCAGCAGCTAATAGAAAGTGTAGTCATAATTAACTTGGATTGCTTATTAGGATTAACTAAAAAACAAGCATCTAATTATTTATGACGAGCTTTTATAATAAAACAGTACAAGTGTATCATTTTATTTTAGTTGTTAGCACGCTACTTTTCCTAAAACAGCTAATTAATTTAACAAATTGTTACAATTAGTTATTTTTAACTATTAAATTACTTTTGTTTTAACTTGTCAACGCTTTAGCATTTATTAAATGTAGAACTAAATTATTACTTTGGCTATGCATCATTCAAAACGCATCGATAAATCGATTGATTGTAAGTTTTTTGTTAATGCGCCGCTAGATATAAAGTCTACGCCCGCTTGAGAATACGTTTTGAGTGTTGCTAACGTCATATTGCCTGACACTTCTAATTTAGCGCGTTTGTTAGTTAAAACAACCGCTTGCTTAATTTGTTCAACGCTAAAGTTATCAAGCATGATTATATCGGCGCCTGCGTCTATGGCTTGTTTTAGCTCTTGCAGCGATTCAACCTCAACTTCAACCGGTTTGCTTGGGTGGTTTAGTTTTGCCTGAGCAACGGCTTTTTCAATACCTCCGCAGGCTGCTATGTGGTTTTCTTTTATTAAAAACGCATCAAACAACCCAATACGGTGGTTTGCGCCACCGCCGCATTTTACTGCATATTTTTGTAAGGCTCTTAGCCCTGGAATAGTTTTGCGGGTATCGAGTAATTGTGTAGTTGTACCACTAAGCTCTTTTACATAATGCGCTGTGGTTGTTGCTGTGCCAGAAAGCGTTTGTACAAAGTTAAGTGCGGTGCGCTCTGCGGTTAAAATTGCGCGGGCGGAGCCTTTTGCTGTAAATAAAGTACTGTTGGCAGTGACAACGTCGCCATCGTTTACCAGTACTGATACCTGCACTGTTGGGTCTACTTGCTTGAACACTTCAATAATGATGTCTTTTCCACAAAATATGCAGTCTTCACGAGTTATAACTTTGGCACTTGCTTGCTCGTTTTGTGGGATAAGCTGAGCGGTAATATCCCCATCGGCTGCGGTTTGGTAGTTTAAGTCTTCGTCGAGCGCAAGGGTAACAAGTTGACTAAGTAAAGTGTGCGAAATAGACATGGCTAAAAGCTCATAAGCATTAATAAATTAAAGAAAATTTTACTATGTTTAAATAATGAATAGAAGCGCTTTTAATCATTAGAGCATAGCTGAGAGCTTTAATATTAAAATATAAGCAGCTTATAATTCCCTACCTACCTAGATGAGGCTTGGTTACTATCATTATTTTTATAAATCCTTTAGCATCAAGGTTATGAATAGTTTGGTATAAATGTAATGGCAATTGATTTAAATGGAGTGTTATTAGCGGCGCAACAGCGCGCATGCACGCACTATGATGAGCGCCCAGAACACACAGATATTACCTTGTTGGTCATTCATAATATTTCACTCCCCGCAGGGCAGTTTGGTACCCCCTTTGTGGATGATTTATTTATGGGGTGTATTGATTGCAATGCCCATACAAGCTTTAGTGATTTAAAAGGGCTGCGTGTATCAGCTCATTGCTTTATTAAACGCACTGGTGAGGTGATTCAATACGTGCCATTTAACAAGCGTGCTTGGCATGCCGGCGTATCAGAATATGAAGGACAAACTGCGTGCAATAATTACAGTATTGGTATTGAGCTTGAAGGCACCGATACAGCTGCTTATACTCGCGCTCAGTACGCCTCGTTATGTAATTTAAGTAAATCTATAATGCAGCGCTATCCCAAAATTACCTCTTCGCGTATTGTGGGGCACTGCGATATTGCACCCGGTCGCAAAACAGACCCCGGCAGTAGTTTTAACTGGCCATTATTTTTAAATATGCTTGAGCAACCAAGTTGAGAGAGTCACTATCATGATTTTAGTTTCTATTATTTTAGCGTTAATTTTAGAGCGTTTAGGGGCGCGAGCTAACTATTGGCAAATAAGCTATTACGCTAATGGCTATTTAAAACGCTCCAACCGCTTACTTGCCAGTAACGGTTTATTTAGTTCGGCAATGGGTTTTTTAATTTGGCTATTTTTACCTGTAGTTGCTATGGCATGTATTTACAACTTGTCGGAATTTGTTTTGTGGGAGTTGGCCATTAATATTGCTGTTTTACTTGTTTGCTTTGGTTGTGCAAAGCAACGTGCTTTATATAAAGCGTATTTAAACGCACTCACACGCGATGATGGTACCGCGGCGTCTTTATATGCACTGCAAATGGGGCAAAAACGTACTGAAGATCAAAAAGGCGGTGAAACCTTTGGGCAAACACTTGCTTGGGTAAATTTTAGGTTTTACTGTGCAGTTATTTTTTGGTTTGTTGTTTTAGGTGCGCCGGGTGCTGTTTTATATGCTCTTGTACGTACCTTTGCCGATTTAGTGCGAGATAACCACAAAGTGATATTTGCTAAACATTTTAAGTTAATACATAAATTACTGTTTTGGTTAGATTGGTTACCCGCACGTATAGCGAGTTTTGGTTACTTAGTAATTGGTAACTTTAATAAAGGAACGAGCTGCTGGTTACACTACGCGCTTGATTTTTCAAGCCCTAACCGAAAGGTCGTCACTTATACTGCGCTTGCAGCAGAGCAAGTAGAAAAGCGTTATTACGGTTGCACTTACGAGGCAACGTGTATGATTAAGTTAGTTAAGCGTAATGTACTATTTTATTTAGTTTTAATTGCATTACTTACTTTGTTTGGCGGTTTGTCTTAACACCTTATTTTTTGAAGCCAATTTAAAGGCAAAGCACTTATTTACGCTAAAGTGCTTTGGTTTTGGCTTCCTTGCCTATTTAAAACGCTTTAAACATAGCGATTAAACCTCCCCCTAAAATAGAGTTAAAACTCTAAACTCATCTGGTCAGACCATTTGAATGTTAATCTTACTAGCCTCTCAAAACTAAGCTATATTGTGTATTGTTTGATCTTCGTTAAAAATGCGTTACGCTAATATTCCCGTACAAGTAACCTGTAAATTGACAGCTATATGGGTTTTTGATAACGTATTGCAAATTCTTGGTATGACCAATTTACCTTTTGGGTAAATCTTATAACTTTAAGCTCCAGTTTTAGGGCTTGGTATTTATACAACGCGGACGTTGATTCATGTCTTTAAAGATTAAAGCAGCAAAACTATCTGATGTTATTTTACAGCAACTTGAGAATATGATTCTTGAGGGATCGTTAGCACCAGGAGAAAAGCTGCCTCCAGAGCGTGAACTAGCAAAACAGTTTGAAGTGTCTCGTCCTTCGCTGCGCGAGGCCATTCAAAAGTTAGAAGCAAAAGGGCTAGTTACGCGTCGTCAAGGCGGTGGTACGTTTGTAAAAAATCAGCTGGAAGAAGGGTTAACTGATCCGTTGTTTGAACTGATAAGTAAACACCCTGAGTCACAATTTGATTTGCTCGAATTTCGTCATGCTTTAGAAGGTATTGCTGCTTACTACGCAGCACTGCGAGGTACAAGTAACGATTTTACTAAAGTAAAACAAAGCTTTGATAAAATTGCGCTTTCGCATGATGACCTACAGCAAAAAGCAAAAGCAATTAATGCCTTTCATTTTAGTGTGGCTGAGGCCTCACATAATGTTGTGTTATTGCACTTGGTGAGAGGTATGCAGGCGCTGCTTGAGCAAAACGTATTGCAAAATTTAACGGTTTTATTAGAAAAACCTGATATTAGCAGTCAGTTAGCCGAGCACAGGCGTTTGTTAATGGATGCGGTTATTGACGGCAATCCAGAACAAGCTCGATTAGCAAGTAATGCGCATTTAGCGTTTATTGAAGAAGCATTACTTGAAGCGGGCAAAGAATATTCGCGAATTGAACGTAGTTTAAGACGCACAAAACAAAATTAAGCTAATACTCTATTACTTGAACACACTAACTTAAGTATCAGTTGTATTAAATTAACAACATTCGTATTTTAAACATAAGGAAACCTCCATATGTCTGAAGTCAATAAAATTGACGTAGACGCGCTAGAAACACAAGAGTGGTTACAAGCTCTTGAATCAGTTGTGCGTGAAGAAGGTGTTGAACGAGCTCAGTACTTACTTGAGCAAGTATTAGAGCAAGCCCGCTTAGACGGCGTTGATATGCCAACGGGTATTACCACGAACTACGTTAATACTATTCCTGTAGATCAAGAACCTGCTTACCCAGGTGATGTGAACCTTGAACGCCGTATTCGTTCAATTATTCGTTGGAACGCGATTATGATCGTTCTGCGTGCATCTAAAAAAGATCTCGACTTAGGCGGCCATATGGCGTCTTACCAATCGTCAGCAGCATTTTATGAAGTGTGTTTTAACCACTTTTTTAAAGCGCCAAACGAGGTAGACGGTGGTGACTTAGTTTATTACCAAGGCCATATTTCTCCGGGTATTTACGCGCGTGCATTTGTTGAAGGCCGTTTAAGCGCAGCTCAACTAGACAACTTCCGCCAAGAAGTAGATGGCAAAGGTTTACCGTCGTACCCACACCCTAAATTAATGCCTGAATTTTGGCAGTTCCCTACAGTATCAATGGGTTTAGGTCCAATTGCATCTATTTACCAAGCGCGTTTCTTAAAATACCTAGACGGCCGCGGTTTAAAAGACACTAAAAACCAACGTGTATACGCGTTTTTAGGTGATGGTGAAATGGATGAGCCAGAATCACGCGGCGCAATCTCTTTTGCTGCACGTGAAAAGCTAGACAACCTATGTTACTTAATTAACTGTAACTTACAGCGTCTAGATGGCCCAGTAATGGGTAATGGCAAAATTATTCAAGAACTAGAAGGCCTATTTAAAGGCGCTGGTTGGAACGTAATTAAAGTTGTATGGGGAAGCGGTTGGGATATTCTGCTAGCTAAAGATACAACAGGTAAATTACTACAATTGATGAACGAAACAATTGACGGTGATTACCAAACATATAAAGCAAAAGATGGCGCGTACGTTCGTGAGCATTTCTTTGGTCGTTACCCAGAAACAGCAGCCCTTGTTGCTGATATGACGGATGACGAAATTTTTGCACTTAAGCGTGGTGGTCATGAACCATCAAAACTTTACGCAGCATTTAAAAAGGCCGAGCAAACTAACGACCGTCCTACTGTGATCCTAGCTAAAACGGTAAAAGGTTACGGCATGGGTGAAGCAGCTGAAGGTAAAAACATTGCGCACCAAGTGAAAAAAATGGACATGAGCCATGTTGAACACTTACGTGACCGTTTAGGCCTACAAGACTTAGTCTCTGAAGAAGCAATTAAAGACTTACCTTACTTAGAGCTTGATGAAAGCTCTGAAGAGTACAAGTACTTACACGCTCGTCGTAAAGACTTAGAAGGTTATACACCAACACGTATAGCTAAGTTTTCTGAAAAATTACAGTTGCCAGAAGTAGCAGCATTTAAGCCACTACTTGAAGAGCAAAAACGTGATATTTCAACCACAATGGGCTTTGTTCGTGCACTTAATATTTTATTGAAAGACAAAGGTATTGGTAAAAACATTGTACCAATTATTGCCGATGAAGCGCGTACCTTTGGTATGGAAGGTTTATTCCGTCAAATTGGTATTTACAACCCACATGGCCAAAACTACACCCCTCAAGACCGTGATATTGTTTCTTACTACAAAGAAGCTACATCAGGGCAAGTACTTCAAGAGGGTATTAATGAGTTAGGTGCAATGTCGTCATGGGTTGCTGCTGCAACATCATACAGCACTAACGATTTACCAATGATCCCATTCTACATTTACTACTCTATGTTTGGTTTCCAACGTGTTGGCGACATGGCATGGATGGCGGGAGACCAACAAGCACGTGGTTTCTTGCTAGGTGCTACGGCTGGTCGTACTACGCTAAATGGTGAAGGTTTACAGCACGAAGATGGCCACAGCCATATTCTTGCAAACACGGTTCCTAACTGTATTTCTTATGACCCGACTTACGCATTTGAAGTAGCCGTAATTGTACAAGATGGTATTCGTCGTATGTATGGTGACGACCAAGAAAACATTTACTACTACCTAACGCTAATGAACGAAAACTACCATCAGCCAGCTATGCCAGAAGGCGCTGAAGAAGGTATTCGTAAAGGTATTTATAAGCTTGAAAGCTACGAAGGTAAAAAAGCCAACGTACAGCTATTAAGCTCAGGTACTATCATGACTGAAGTGCGTAAAGCGGCTGCAATTTTAAGTGATGATTACGGCATTGCATCAGACGTTTACTCTGTAACGTCATTCAATGAGCTTACGCGTGATGGTCAAGATGTTGAGCGTTTCAACATGCTTAACCCAGAAAGCGAGCAAAAAACAGCTTACATTACGAGCGTATTAAACGACTCAGTAACTGTTGCCGCTACCGATTACATGAAAAACTACGCAGAACAAGCGCGTTCATTTATTCCTAGCAACAACTATAAAGTGTTAGGTACAGATGGTTACGGTCGTTCTGATAGCCGTGAAAACTTACGTCGTCATTTTGAAGTTAACGCAAGCTACGTTGTTGTTGCTACGTTATCTGAACTTGCTAAACGCGGTGAAGTTGAAAAGTCTGTTGTTGTTGACGCGCTTAAGAAATTCGACATCGACACAAATAAACTAAACCCACTGTACGCATAAGAGGTTTGCAATGAGTATTGAAATTAATGTTCCAGATATCGGTGGCGATGACGTAGAAGTAACCGAAATCTTAGTAAGCGTTGGTGACAAAGTAGATGTTGACCAATCTTTACTGACAGTTGAAGGCGACAAAGCCTCAATGGAAGTACCTGCTGCGCAAGCGGGTACCGTAAAAGAAATTAAAGTAAATGTTGGCGATACAGTAACAACGGGTTCTTTAGTATTTATATTTGAAGGCGAAAGCGCAGGTGCTGATTCAGCACCTGAAGCATCTGCTGAATCGGCGGCACCAGCTCACGCTTCAGGTTCTTCAACTAAAGAAGTAACCGTACCAGATATTGGTGATGACGAAGTTGAAGTAACTGAAATCATGGTTGCTGTTGGTGATACCGTTGAAGAAGAGCAATCTATCTTAAACGTTGAAGGCGACAAAGCGGCTATGGAAGTACCAGCGCCATTTGCAGGTACAGTTAAAGAAATTAAAGTAGCAGCGGGCGATAAAGTAAAAACCGGTTCACTTATTTTTGTATTTGAAGTTGCAGGCAGTGCACCTACAAAAGCTTCAGTACCTGCTGAACAAAAGCCAGCGGCGGCACCTGCAAAAACCGAGTCTGCGCCAGCACAGACTGCACCTGCTGCTAAAGTTAGCAACGAAAGTTTTGAAAACAATAGCGCGTATGCTCATGCATCGCCCGTTGTTCGTCGTTTAGCACGTGAGTTTGGTATTAACTTAGCGAACGTAAAAGGCACGGGTCGTAAAAACCGTGTGGTTAAAGAAGACGTGCAAAACTATGTTAAAAGCTTAGTGAAGCAAGTTGAGTCTGGTCAAGTTTCAGCATCAGCAGGTAATGCTGGTGGCAGTGAGCTTGGCTTAATTCCTTGGCCAAAAGTAGATTTTGCTAAATTTGGTGAAATTGAAGAGAAAAAACTGTCTCGCATCCAAAAGCTATCGGGTAAAAACTTACACCGTAACTGGGTACAAATACCGCATGTTACACAGTTTGACGAAGCAGATATCACAAGCCTTGAAGTATTCCGTAAAGAACAAAACGTTTTAAGCGAGAAGAAAAAGCTTGGCGTTAAAATCACACCACTAGTGTTTGTGATGAAAGCTGCGGCTAAAGTACTTGCTGAGTTCCCAACGTTTAACTCGTCGCTGTCTGAAGATGGCGAAAGCTTGATTCTTAAAAAGTACATTAATATTGGTGTTGCGGTAGATACGCCTAATGGCTTAGTTGTTCCAGTGTTTAAAGACGTGGACAAAAAAGGCATTATTGAGCTATCTCGTGAGCTAATGGAAGTGTCTAAAAAAGCGCGTGAAGGCAAGCTAACTGCATCAGATATGCAAGGCGGTTGTTTTACTATTTCAAGTTTAGGCGGTATTGGTGGTACGGCATTTACGCCAATTGTTAACGCACCAGAGGTTGCTATTTTAGGTGTATCTAAATCTGAAATGAAACCTAAGTGGAACGGTAAAGACTTTGAGCCTAAATTAATGGTTCCGTTGTCTATGTCGTACGATCACCGCGTGATTGACGGTGCACTAGCTGCACGCTTTACCGCAACGCTTGCTAGCTACATGAGCGACATACGTCAATTAGTGATGTAATCGCTACAATATGAACAAAATCAAATCCCAGCCAGTTGTTTTTAGCTGGGATTTTTACTATATGCAATGATACAATCTTTGCACTATTTGTGAATTGCTCTGATTTTCTGCCCATGCAGAAACATGGCAGTTAAATTTTAGGGCAGTGTCCCGTTCAAACAATTAAGGTAATAGCATGAGCAACGAATTAAAAACTCAAGTTGTTGTACTAGGCGGTGGCCCAGGTGGTTACTCTGCAGCTTTCCGTGCTGCTGACTTGGGCTTAGAAGTTACATTAGTAGAATCGCGTGAAACATTAGGCGGCGTATGTCTTAATGTTGGTTGTATTCCTTCAAAAGCACTTTTACACGTAGCTAAAGTAATTGATGACGCTGCAGAAATGTCATCTCATGGTGTTACTTTTGGTGCACCGCAAATTGACTTAGACAAGATCCGTTCTTGGAAAGAGTCTGTTGTTGGTCAGCTTACGGGCGGCTTAGACGGCATGGCTAAAATGCGTAAAGTTAAAGTTGTACCAGGCTATGGTAAATTTACTGGTAGCAACACTTTAGCTGTTGAAGGTGCTGACGGTACAACTACTATCACATTCGACAATGCTATTATTGCCGCAGGTTCAAAACCAGTTAATTTACCTTTCATCCCAGAAGATGACCGTGTAATTGACTCAACTGGCGCATTAGAGCTTAAAGATATTCCTGAAAAACTACTTGTTTTAGGCGGTGGTATCATCGGTCTTGAAATGGGAACTGTTTACCGCGCATTAGGTTCTGCCATTGATGTAGTAGAATTTGCTGATCAATTAGTTCCTGCAGCTGATAAAGATATTATCAAAATTTACCAAAAATACGTAAGCGATAAGTTTAACGTTATGCTTTCAACTAAAGTTGTTGCTGTTGAAGCGAAAGACGATGGCTTATACGTTACATTTGAAGGTAAAAATGCACCAGCTGAGCCAGTACGTTACGACAAAGTACTTGTTGCAGTAGGTCGTACGCCTAACGGTAATTTACTTGATGCTGAAAAAGCAGGCGTAAATGTAGATGAGCGTGGTTTTATTAACGTTGATAAACAGTTACGTACTAATGTAAGCAATATTTTTGCAATTGGTGACTTAGTTGGCCAGCCTATGCTTGCGCATAAAGCGGTTCATGAAGGTCATGTTGCTGCAGAGGTTATCTCTGGTCAGAAGCACTTCTTCGACCCTAAATGTATTCCTTCAATTGCCTACACTGACCCAGAAATTGCATGGGTAGGTGTTACTGAGAAAGAAGCTAAAGAGCAAGGTTTAAGCATTGAAACTGCGGTATTCCCGTGGGCTGCTTCAGGTCGTGCAATTGCATCTTCTCGTACTGAGGGTTCTACTAAGCTTATCTTTGATAAAGAAAGTGGCCGTATAATCGGTGGTGCTATGATTGGTATTAACGCGGGCGAAATGCTTGGCGAAATCGGTTTAGGTATTGAAATGGGTGCAGATGGTGAAGACTTAGCACTTACTATTCATGCTCACCCAACATTGAACGAATCAATTGGCCTTGCAGCTGAAATTTTTGAAGGTTCAATCACTGATTTACCAAACAAAAAAGCAGTTAAAAAGAAGAAGTAAGTTCTTTTAACTAGCAACGCTTTTTTAAAACCCAAGCTTCGGCTTGGGTTTTTTGTTTTATAGCTGTTAATCCAAACATAAACAAAACTTGCTTTAATAAAATGCCATTTTATTTTGAGCTGATAGCTGATAGCTGATAGCTGATAGCTGATAGCTGATAGCTGATAGCTGA
>OJAZ01000831.1_pt1 | contig 11663 bp, 19 predicted proteins | sample 1589851 | NCBI WGS metagenome assembly OJAZ01 (sample SAMN05416792, study PRJEB24817) | seawater metagenome | isolation source: Sea water | place: Canada:Atlantic | collected 2013-07 | reverse complement strand
GTCATAAAGTCAAAAATATTGCTGCTTGTTATAGCGTGTTATTATAAGGATAATGCGCTAGTTATCCAAGCATTAAAAATACGCTGTACGCCCCGTTATATCTCGCTTTCGTTATTTTTATCTATTTTTACTTTTAACTGAATGATAAAGAGCATGAAAATTAACCACTTACAATTTATCTATTTATACAAAAAAGCCGCTCTACCTGATGATATAGCGGCTTTTTTTATGTGTGTTTGGTTAGGCTGCTAAATGCCTAAATGCTTGTGCAGCCGCTGGATTACCTATCTTTTCAGCATAGGCAGCCAAGTAAACTTGCTCTGGTGGTAATCCCGTTAATTCAATCATCTTATTTAAGACGTTATCAGATGGGTGTTTCTTACCATTTTGATATCTATAGAACGTAGATGGTGTCACATCTATTTTTTTAGCAGCTGCATAGGCTGAACCGTCCGCAATGACAGCGTTTAATACTTCTGTAAAGTTCATAATTCACCTTTTTGTAGTTGACTGCTTGATTTTAGGACAGTGATGCCCAAAGCGCAACCCATACCCCGTGGGGCGTTGTCGTGTAACCTCGTTAGGTATATATTAGTTTCGCTTTCGCGGTGAATGTCGTTTTGCCTGATGTAGTTGACGCTTATCACGTTTTTCAGCTCATAACCCGAAAGTAGAGTTCCCCGTGGTGGGTAGTTGGCCAAATTGCCCACCATTTCTTTTACGGGGATAACATACTAACGGGGAATAACTTAATGAAAGCTGAACAACCAATATTTACAAAAAATAGATGTGTAGAAATCGCTAAAGAGAATGTAGAGCTTGCTAAATTATGGAGGCTTAAAGGTGATTTATCTATGTCGATTTATTGCTTAAATAGAGCCGCTGATTGGCGCGGACACGCAGCCACATACAAACACTAACGAACAAAACAAAGCCCTTGCCATTCGCGAGGGCTTTCTTTTGCTCGTTAAAAAGGTTTTTAGCTAGTCAGGGCGCAATTGGATCATAGAGTTTTTTGTGGTTGTGTTCATGCTAAAAGCAGGGTTTGAGTAGCTCAACAAGCTATCACGGAAGTATTACCGACAGCTTGTGTCGTACGAAGTGCCAAATACGCAAGGGGTCGTACTCTTGTCTTACAATCTGGGTCGGGGTTCACCACAGCACCAGTATAAAAACGCGCGGTAGATAGCATTGTAAGAGTTATTTGGTTTAGTGGAGCGATTGGTATGGGGGCGTTGAAAAGCGTTCGTATAGTCCACTTCTATCAGCTGAAACATAGTTTAAAGGGCATTGTAGCCAGTGCTTTTTAAACTATGCGTTTCGGTGGTAACTGACCATTGCAATGTAAGTGATAAGAGCAACAGTTTGTTGCAATTTTATTACCCTTTTGCAAGGGGCTTGTTATCTCTGAAACGTAGTGGAAGAGATAACAAGGGCTGGGTTAAGGGTCCTAGCGGAGCCAGCATCATAATCTCTAAGGTGGAAGATTGGAGCGCTAGCGACCACCTTTAGGCGCGAGCCCTGAAAGGGCTTGTAAGAGCTTTTGTTTCTAATGTGCAGTTTCAAAGCAATTATTAATAATGCAAGAGAGTGAACATCTAACCAAGCCTTAGAGGGATAACCTAACCTTGGGATACGCTCAAATCTAGCAGGGGTGGCAATTTTTCGCCTCTAAAAAAATGCAACAAATAGGTGATCGGGTATGCAAAAAGTTGTTGATTTTGAACTAGGCCAATTAGCTTTTATCAAAGGCAAACATCATAGCGAGTGCCCTTTTAAATTACCGCATAGAAAAGCCGCTTGGCAGCGTGGTTATCGTGACGCTACGTACGAAAACCCGACCAATACCCCATCAACTAATACAGAATCGACACACGGTCACATTTTAAATTTAAGAAAGCTTTTTAATTAAATCGCAGCTGCTGTGAAGCAATCTGCACCACTTGGTAATACTGTCGGGAGACACGAAAAATGAAAAAATTAGCGAGTTTAATTCAATCCCTGTTTTGTCCGTCCGTTGATAAAACGCTTAATACCTTTCAAAAGAAAATAGATTCACTGTCTAAGCGTGTTGATTTCGATGTAGATGAAATCAATGCAGCAGATGCCGCTATTAAAGCTTTGAATACTCGAAAGCAGGCTCTGCAACTTAATATTACTAAAGCTGAAAATGCGATCGAAAAGCTAGAAGAAATTACGGGATAGATTAAATACACTTTATTCACTGTCGGGAGACACAAAATGAAGAAAAAAATTGCATTAATTGTTGAGCAAATAGAAGCCGCTGAGAATACCAGCGCTTTTAAGCCAGCCCAACAAATTCAACACGTCAAATTCGCCTTAAATGGTGCTGTTAATTTACTTTCTGAAATCGTTGGCCGTATCGAAGATTTGGAGGCCAAGCATGAATAAAGCTTCGGGCAAAGAATCATTAGGCGTTGTCAGTTGCGAGGGCTGCAACGGCAATGCTCACATCAAGCGACGTTCTAACGGCAAAAAATTACTCTATTTGCATTGTAAAAGTTGCGGCTTAGACCAGCGTAGCGGAAATGTTTTACAAGCAAAGTGGCAAGCGGCCATCGATGGTGGCGCGATTGCTTCACCAGAACTAGAGCAAATCAATCAAAAAAACAACGAATGGCATCCAGAGGAAAGCGAAAATGAAAGTAAAAACATCGAAAGCACCGACCAAAACAATAGCGGAACAAGTAACCTCACAATTAAATGCCTCGCAGGAATCAGCATCGGTCTTGCCGTTATCTTCGGACTCAAAGCCAGTTAACGAGCAAAGTGAACAAGCGGAAATTTTGCCTGATTATAGCGGATTGGATGAAATCACCAAAGACGCTTTAGCAGCAAGCGACTCAAGCGAAACTAATAGCGAAGAGAAAAGCGAATTAGCTAGCGAAAATTCGCAGGGCATGACTCATGAAGATTGCATGATGTTTGCCAGTGGTGGCGTTGGTAAGCTTGAATGGTTGGCGAGTGCTTATGTTGGTACTGAGGTTGAAATACCAACCAAGCATAAAGAAGATATTGCCACTAAAGCCGCTGTTGTTATTAAAAAGCATTTTGGTGATGAAGAACTTCCCCCCTGGTTAAAACAATACAAAGAAGAAATTAGTTTAGGGATGGCGTTAGGTGTATGTGCTTTTTCCATCTACCGCCAAAAGAAAGCGTTTGATGCTGATAGCGAAACAAAAAGCGAAACGGGCACCGAACTAAAAGCGAAACCTGTAACGGTAACTGATGAAATGGTTAATGACGTTTATCCTTATTCAATGTCGGGGGTCACCAGTGCCAGTTAATAAAGATAATTCACTCAAGGCATATCATTGCTGCTATACCGCTGGTACGGGTGGCGGTAAAAGTGTAGCGGTGCAATACGCAAACATGGTCCCTGAAAAGCCCTGTTTAGCAATATTTGACCCATACGGGGATTATGAATATAGACGAAGTGATCCGAAAAATCGTGGTTTTGCAGGTAAAAATGTCCATCATTTTAATACTCGGGCATCATTTGCAAAGAACTTCGCTAAAGCATGGCGTAGTGGTTTGCCTTTTCGTGTGGCCTATATGCCAAAAGAGCCAAATCGAGCGGAAATGTTGTGGTTTTGTGAGCTTATGTGGCAAGCGTGTGATGGTAATAGGCGGTTAGATGCTGTTATTGAAGAGTTAGCGCGCTGGACTGACTCGATAGCGAAAGATAGCAGTAGGCTAGGCGAATGCTTAACGGGTGGCCGTAAATTCGGCTTGGTAATGCACACGGTATTTCAGCGTTCTACCGAAGTATCAAAAACCATTCTTAGCCAATCACCGTTTAAAATCATTGGTATTCAAGAGTCCCGTTCTGATGCAGAACGAATGGGCAAAGAATGCGATCTAACGTTAGCTGACATAAAGAGCCTTGAGCCATTAACGTATTTTAAGGCTACAGGCGGTTTGGGTAATGTCGAAAAGTTAGATTTACGCCACGTATTTAAAAAAGGAGGGGAAAAAGGTAAATAAATTTTGCTGTTCATAGCGAAAACAGCGAAATAGATAGCGAAAAGGGCGAATTAGCATAGCGAAACGCCCTTGTAGGTATAGCGAACGATTTTGTTAAATAGGCGCTCTTTTTAGGGTCATGTCGTGAGACACACCCACCTATTTAACTGTCGGGAGACACTTATGCCTACAACAGCAATGTTCAAAACCGCTTTTTTCGCTATCGCCTTAGGCGCAGTAGTAAAGAAGTTCGCACCACTATCAATTAAAAAGTATTTATAAGGGGCTTATTAAATGAAGTCTCTTAAACAACTACCAACGATTGCCAATGTAGCCGCAGCTAACACAGTTTCTATTATGTTACCTGTCGGCAATACCTATGAAACTATCCATGTTTATTATGAAGGCGTAACAGCTGCACAGCTTAAAAATATAAAGCTTGAAGCTAATAGCCGCTTAATTTCTGAATGGCCTGACGGTGAGCGTCTAATGTCTATGGATGCACATTACAGCCGCGCAACTGCTTCGGGTGTGTTGATTTTCAACTTTAACCGACCTGAATTGCACAAGCTTGGTGACAGTCGCTTCTTCGGTTTTGATACCAATCGAAGTCAAGGTATTACCACCGCAAATATATCAATTGATATTGCTGCTGATGCAGCTGCACCTAAGTTAAAAGCTTATGCTCAAACCGTACAATCTGTTGCGGGTGTTCCAAACTTCTTAACTAAAGTTCGCCGCATGTTCAAAAATGTTTCTGCTGCGGGTACGTTTGAAATTGACAATATTACACCTGTAGTTGGGGCAAGTATTGCGGCAATTCACTTGTACATGCCTGACGATGGTGACGCTGATGCGTTGTGTCAAATCACTAAAGCTGAACTGCTTGTAGATAATACAAACTGGCATGATATTGATGCTGTTGGAGCGTCAAATTTTCAAGTATTAAATGGTCGTGACCCACAAATCGCAGACAGTACCGTTATTGATTTGATTCTTGATGGTGATGTTAAACACGCCTTACCGCTTAGCTATAAAACAGGTCGAGAAATTCGCGGGGTTGCTGAAGAGTTGCCTATTCAAGATTTACGTTTGCGCTGTGAGGCGGCTAGTGCTGGTCAAATTGAAATCATGATTGAGTACATCGACGTTTGGGGCGCTGGCCGTTTCTAAGGGGATTACATGAATAAAGTAATACAACCAGTAACGCCCGTTGCAACAGCTAGCGCTGGTGGCCTTTGGCAAAGCATTAACGGTGGTTTAGGTGATGCCCTTAATATTTGGGGCAAAGTTGACGAAATCAAAGGCGCTCGAAGTGCCAGCGGTCAGGACTTAAAGCAAGCGGTTCATCAACCTGAGTTAGCTAATGCGGCAGCGGTGCAGATAGACCAGCCATTAGCGCAGCAAAAGCAAACAGGCTTTACCGTTCAAAAGCCTGTGCTGTATGCAAGCTTAGGTTTGTTGGGGTTAGCGTTCATTCTACGCATGAAAGGCTTTAAATAGTCTTGTTGATAATAAAAGCCGCTGACGATTGTTAGCGGCTTTTTGTTTTTTTGGGAGTAAAAAATATGGGCTTTGATGCAATGACTAGCTTGTCTGGTGGGGGCGCTTTAGATATGGCCTCAAGTGCTAGTGCAGATGGTGACAATACCTTTTCTAATGGTGACTTTAACTATAACAACAAACCAGATAACACAGGATTGTATTTGGTTGGTGGCTTGTTGATTTTAGCTGTTCTTTATATGGGGCGTAAATAATGGGCTTATTTGGCGGGAGTAAATCAAATAGAAGTACTACTAACACCGACAACCGAATTATCAATGATTACGCCAATGCTAACTTGGATTACTCAGTACGACACGAAACTGATAATTCAATAGCAGGTGAATACGCGGGTAACACGGGAACTATTAACGTGATTGATGGTGGTGCATTTGACCTTGTAAATGAAGCTAATGCAACTATGGCGGGTATGACAAGCGAGGGCTTGGAGTTAGCTAATAGTTTGGGGGGTGGGGCGTTTAGCTTAGCAAGTGAAGTGGGTGATTTATCCGCTTACATGCTTGGTACTTCGCTTGATGCCTCAGGGGCTGTATTTGGTGATGCGGCACAGCTAATCGATGGACAAGCACAGCATAATCTCGATGCTGCAATGGGTATTACTGAAGCCAGTGTTTACATGCTCGATAGTAATAACGATTTCGCCATGAATTTAGCCGCTCAAAATGGCGAAACGTTACGTGTGCAAAATGCTGATAACAACAGCGCATTAGGTAATGGTTTTAAATCAATGATGCAATTCGCTGACAATGTAAGTCGCAGTGATGGCGCCAATTTAGCTAAATCAACGAACAAAACCATGATGGTGGTTGCGGTAGCTGGTGCAGTGGCTTTTGTTGTCTTTAATGTTTGGGGTAAAAAATAATGCTACAGAATATTTTATTAAAAGCGGGTGAATGGAATTCAATCTCTAAACAAGGGAGGTTTATTAACGTTGTTTTGGCGGCTGGTGAAATTAGCGCTCGAATTACGAAATTAAATAACCAGACGTTTGAAACAAAATTAGTTAGTGGGATGGCCTTTCCTATCCCTGACGGCTTTCAGTCTGTCGCGTTCTTTAGTGAAGTAACTCAACAAACAAAAGTTTGGTTGGGTGATTTACCATTAACCTATACCCCACTTGAATTAAAAACGGTGGGGGCTTCGGCACTATCCCAGCAAAGCAATAGCTTGTTTTTCGGTAGAGTTACCGAGTTAATCCCAGCTGCGCTTGGTCGCGGAAAGGTAACTTTTCAGGCTAATAAACAGTTTAATATTGGCGGTGTTGGCTCTACGTTAAACAATACAATAACAGTACCAGCAGGTGAAAAATTTAGTATTTCGACTCAATCAGCTATCTATGGTCACTCGTTAGATACTGATGATATAGCGAAAGAAATCTCTACGCCTGAATTACCTATGACCATTAAAGATTCGTCGGGTAATTTAGGGACCGTATTGGATATTTATTTTAATCATGTGTTAGGTGAGTTGGTGGGGTATAAGTCATTTGGGCAAGGCTTTACCACACTTGACCAAGCAATGACTACTTGGGGCGTAGGTGTTGCTAATGGTGGTAGTTTTGAGTTGATAAATAATTCGGGCTATATCGAGGGTGACACCCTAGTTGTTTATGGGGTTACATACTCGAAATTAGTAAAAAGAATTATTGCGCTTGCTGATTATAGTTATTCCGACTTTGATATGTCGGGCGGCGTTAGTTTTAGTGGTGGTATAGGTGGTCTTGAATTTATAGGTGATAGATATATAGCGCGGCATGGCCCAAATTCAGGCGATAACGTAACTTATGGTTATGTCAATGGTGATGCTGCTCAAGTTGTGGATTTATCAACACTAACTTGGACCTATAAAATAGTTCATTTTGCAGCAATTAATAAAGATGGTGATATCGCTATAATCGGTCGTGATGGTGCTTGTGCTGTTTCTTCTGATTTTGGGGCTAATTGGATTAGTACGGCTCTAGCTTATGCGACTTCTTCAGTGTCGAGTAAATTAACGGCTAATGATGTTGCAGAGGGGCGCTTGTATGTGTGTAGTGGGGCGCTTGCTGTTTATTCTGAGGATGGCGGTCACACCTATCCTAACGTGTTAAACATCCCTCAAGTGAGCGGCCGAGAAATGCCTATTATTGATTTTAGGGTTGTGGGTGGTTTTATTTATATTTTGAATGGTGATGGCGCTTTGTTTTATAACAAAACAAGTGACGAATGGTTCAAGTTGGAAACTAATGCCGTTTTAGGTGGTGATATGACGCCATTGACAATGACTCAAGCCAATAACGGCAAGATTTATATCACGACTCAAAATAGCAAAAGTATTATTGAATTAGCTGGCAAAGTCGAGATTATCGGCGGTTTACGCGTTTCTATTATGTCAGAGCTTAACTAATGAACACTAAAGCGGCCTTAGCTGCCGCTTTAATATTGGGAGTATATTTTATGTTAAACACTGCTAAGCCGCGAGGCATACGCAACAATAACCCGTTAAACATTCGAGAAAATGACAGGGTTGATTACGATTGGGATGGCGAAAGCTTACTTAATAGTGATTTGGATTTTGAGGAATTTACAACGCCAGTTTACGGCATTAGAGCAGCCGCTCGTATTTTGAAAAATTACAAAGAAAAACGCAATTTAACCACGATTTCGCAAATTATCACCCGTTGGGCACCACCTAAAAATAGTAAAGGTGAGTTTGAAAACGACACGCAAGCCTATATAGAATCAGTATCTCAAAAAGTTGGGGTCGGCTCAGACATTCCATTACTTGATGATGATTATGCCAGGTTAATTAGTGCCATGATTTATCACGAAAACGGCCAGCAACCTTACCCAGTTGAAGTTATTCGAGAGGGTTTTGAAATGGGGTTCTACTCATGAAAGCAGCGAAATTTTTAGCAAGCCCAACGGGTACTGTTTTAGTCGTTGGCGTTCTTGGTGTTGTTGTAATGTCCGTAGCGGCTTATGGCGCAAAGAGTGCCGCAGATAATGCGGTAGAAGCAATTAGCCCAACTAATCCCGATAACATATTTGCTAGTGGCGTTAACAATATTGGCAAGTCACTTAGTGGTAAGGATAACTGGAATTTAGGAGGGTGGATTTATGATATTACGCATGCTGATACCTAATTTTAATATTTGGGAGTGGATTTATGTTTAAAGATATTTTTGGCTTTATATCGTCACCACTCACCCAGTGGTTAAAGAACAGAGGCGAAGTTAAAGCAGCAAAGCACACTCGCAAACTAGCTGTTATTAATAACCAAGCACGATTGGCCACTGACGAGCAAAGCAATAACCATGAATGGGAAATGGCAAACCTGCAAGATAAAGACAATGCACTTCGCTGGTGTTCGTTCTGGTTGTTTGCCTTACCAATATTGTTAACTGTTGTTGCTCCTGAGAAGGGCGCGGTTGTATTTAACAACCTTGAGCTGGTGCCGCAATGGTGGGTAAAAGTATTCGTTTCAATGATTGGTGGTATATGGGGAATTGTTGAACTCAAGAAAGCAGCACCACAATTTATAGCTGCGATAAGGAAAAACTAAATGGATCTCTTAACGTTTTTAAAGCAAGGTGCTGAAATTGGATTAACTGCACCGGTGATTGTCGGCCTTGGCTTTGTTTGGCAAATGCAAAAAAGCTTTGCAACCATAGATAGACGATTGGCCGTTGTCGAAACTAAGTTAGAAATTAAATAAACCGCGAAAGCGGTTTTTTTATACCTTACGACCCCATAGTGCGCTTACCGGACTTTATCCTTAATGTTTTTTCCGTATATTTTCTAATTCTTATTTCTGTTTTGTACTGAGCCAGCCTTAGTAATATTCTGCTTTTGGTAAAAAATCTGCTCCTGTGGTTTATAATGCGTTTAAATTATGTAATATTAATTAAATTGAAATTATGGAACGGATACTACTTAGTAAGCTCCATTTTAAGCTGTTATACAAGGAAGTGAAATGATCAGATTTACGCAGGCAATTGAAAAATCTTTAATTGAGGAAAACTGGTATTCTGCCTTGGCTCTCGCATTGGCTTTGCCAGATATTTGTGCAAACGTATGTTCTCCCAATGTTGGTACTCAACGCAGATACGTAAGTTGGTATAACCAATATATGCTTTCCAAGTACACAGCCCGCGTAGGGGCAGATAAAGAGGAATGTGTATTTCTACTAGGCGAAGATTGCTATGCCTTGCGCTGTGCCCTATTACATGAGGGGGCGCATGACATATCAGAGCAACGTGCTCAACAGGTTCTTGAAAATTTCAATTTTGTTGTTACCCCCAAAGGATGGACTGTGCACAACAATAAAAATGGTAACAATCTTCAACTACAAGTAGATGTATTTTGCAGAGATATATGCTCTTCAGTTCATCAGTGGCTGGCAGATAACTCATTCTCCAATGGCGAGTTTGATACATTTTTAACAATCAGAGATCTCAATGGTAATCCGATCTCATAGCAAGCGCATGTTGTCGGACTGGTTTTCCGCTGCGATCCAAACTATCCGAAAGTGCGGGTTTATCGATACAAAATCTAATCAAAATAACAGTTTTACCACTAATACTTAATGTCCGCAGTGTGGCAATAACTGACAGTTGTTCGCACGAATACTCATCCAGTTCGTGCGAACATACAACCTAAAACGGCAGTAACTTAACAGCACTTTCTTTTGTTTTCTCTCCACGTAAATCATACAACCTTGTTGTATCAACGCTAGCATGACCCATTAAGTTCTGAACGGTAAACAAGTCTACATTGGCATCGAGTAAGTTAGTTGCATAGCTACGCCTTAAATCGTGTGGCGTAAAATGCTCGCTTTTGACTTGATTTAACACTTTGATAAATATGGGGCGAATACTCCCTTTATTCAGTTGCGAGTTTATAATGTGATCCCCTCGATGAATTCGTAAAAATAAACCGCAGCAATCCATTTTAGTTCTAACTTGTAGCCAACGATTAACAGTCTTTGATACAAAACTAGGTAAAGGCATTTTTCGCTCTTTATTGCCCTTGCCAATGATCGTTATGTAATCCTTTTTATAATCGCTTACTTTAATGTTTGCGACTTCATGCACACGTAATCCAGCCCCATAGGTTAACGCTATAACTGCCGCATTACGGTAGCCCGTTTTTGTTTTCAATTTAGAACAGCTAGTTATCAATTTCTTGATCTCTTCTGGCGGAAGTGAACGGCCAGTAAGCACACGGACATTTTTAACGCGCTTTATATCCTTAATATGCAAGTAATCATCTGTTGTTATTAGTTTTTGCCGCCAAGCATCAAGAGCAACGCCCTTAAATAAAGACATATAGGTGTTTATTGAACCAGCGCTGTAGTTGTCTGCTTGTAGGTCTGATTTAAGCTTAATCAACCTTGTGTAGCTTAATGTTGACCAATCAAAAGACAGATAACAGCTATTACTTTCTAATTTGTTACATAAACGGTTCAAAGCAAGTGCTGAATTGCTGGTGTTAACTTCAGAATCTAGCGATAAGAGGTAAGTTTCAGCAGGGTTCGTATAGATTGTTTTGTTATAAGTGTCCATTTTTATTCTTTATTTAGTAATATGTAAAGCAAGGGGGGAGCGAAATATAACAGCGACTTTTAGACGTTTGTACGAAGTAATCACCTCAAATTACAGAAAGATATAGCTAGTGTAATTTTGTTAGTGAAATAGAGCAGTATTTTAAGGATAATGACGCCATTAACATAGTAAATTATTTATCTGAGATAATTTACTGGTAATTATCGACCTTGACTAATCACCTTAAAGAACCGACCTAAAATAATCACAGATGATGATAAAAACTGATCCTGAACATATCAGCACTTTGCTGGCTGACTTAGCTTTTGAGCTTAAATCACTTAATCTTTGGCAAATACCGCAGCCAAGTGCTGCAGAACTTTCAAGTAACGCCCCTTTTTGCTGTGATACTTTAGTATTTGGTCAATGGTTACAGTTTATATTTATTCCTAAGATAACTATGATGATACATCAACAACAATCGTTGCCGACAAAGATTTCTTTAACGCCAATGGCTGAAGAGGCTTTTACACACTTATCAACGAGTGCTAAGCCTTTGATTGATGTTATCCAAAAAATCGATAAAGCA
>OJAZ01000827.1_pt1 | contig 11697 bp, 7 predicted proteins | sample 1589851 | NCBI WGS metagenome assembly OJAZ01 (sample SAMN05416792, study PRJEB24817) | seawater metagenome | isolation source: Sea water | place: Canada:Atlantic | collected 2013-07 | reverse complement strand
TAATTCCTACAGACTCTATAGAAACTTGGCAATTACCATCAACAATATTACCAATATAACGAAGTACTTTACCTTCTAATTTTGCACTCGCTACGCGCTCTGCAAAGTCACCATCAAGCTTAGTTAAGTTACTCATAAACTGACTAACATCACCGCTGGCATCAAAATCGTCGGGTAATACTGACTCAATATTGATATCTGATAACTCTAACTGCATGCCAGCTTCACGAGCCATAATTAATAATTTACGCGCAACGTCCATACCACTTAAGTCATCACGAGGGTCTGGTTCAGTGAAACCATTTTCTTTAGCAATTGCAGTCGCCTCTGATAACGACATACCCTCTTCTAATTTACCAAACATATAAGATAACGAACCCGACAAGACACCTTCGAAACGCTGTAACTCATCGCCCGCTTTAATTAAGCTTTGTAGGGTATCAATAACAGGTAAACCAGCACCGACCGTTGTTTCATATAAGAAACGACGATTAGTTTTTTGTGCAGTACTACGTAGCTCTTGATAATATTCCCAAGAGTCAGTATTTGCTTTTTTATTTGGCGTAACAATATGAAAACCTTCAGCAAGGTAATCTACATAACTCATTGCTAATGTTTCATTTGACGTTGAGTCAACAAAAACAGGGTTGATTAGATGGTTATCACGAACAAAACCTTTAAGATTATCTACATTAACTGCTAGCGCTTCACTTGCATTCGCCATAGCATCTTGCCAGTTATTTAAGTCGATACCTTCTTTATCAAATACCATGCCTTTCGAGTTAGCAATACCGTAAACTTTCAAGACAATGTTTTGCTTTTTCAAACTCGCTTGTTGACGAGATATTTGCGCTATTAGTTCACTGCCAACAACACCACAGCCGACTAAGAAAACATCAATCGTTGGTTTATGAGAAAAGAAGTTCTGGTGACTTACTTTCATCGCATCCATACATTTTCGTTGTTCCACAACAACTGAGATACTGCGCTCCGATGAATCTTGAGCAATAGCAACCACATTAACTCGTGCTTGTGCTAATGAACTAAAGAATTTAGCTGCCACGCCTCGTTGATGGTGCATACCATCACCAACAAGTGACACAATGGATAGTTCGCCTTTTAGCGCTAACGGTTCAAGTAGGCCATTTAACAGCTCTAATTCAAACTCTTCGTGTAAACTTTGTTTAGCACGCGCGGAGTCACTTGAATAAATACAAAAGCTAATGCAATACTCACTAGATGATTGACTAATAAGTACCAAAGAAATATTTTCTCTACTCATAGTTGCGAATACACGGCTCGCCATGCCTACCATGCCTTTCATGCCAGGTCCTGACACGTTTACCATGGTTAGGTCATCAAGGTTAGAAATTGCTTTAACGCGTTTTTGTTGGTCATTCTCATTGGAAATTAAGGTACCTGGTGCACTTGGGTTACTGGTATTCTTAATTAAACAAGGGATATGGTACTGAGCAATTGGTCCGATTGTTTTTGGATGTAATACACTGGCACCAAAATAAGAGAGTTCCATTGCTTCTTGATACGATAAATAATCAAGTAATTTAGCTTCTTTAATGTAGCGCGGATCTGCGTTATAGACTCCATCTACATCCGTCCAAATCTCACAACACTCAGCGACAGCACAAACAGCTAATACCGCTGCCGAATAATCAGAGCCATTACGCCCTAATGTAGTTACTTCTGGCGTACCATCATTGTTGTCCGCATTTACCCCAATAAAGCCTGGCATTAACGATACTTGATTTAATTCAGTGTATTCATGCTCAAATTTTTCTTTCGACAACACTAAATCTGCTACTGCATTTAAAGATGACTTGTTGGTATACAAAAACTTTTCTGGTGCTAACAGTGATACTTGTACGCTATAAGCTTGTAACACGGCATCAAGTATTGCCACACTTAAACGTTCACCAGTACTGATAATACGGGCACGGATATGATCTGGGCAATAGGTTAGTAACATTGCACCTTGCATATAGCGTGAAATTTGATGTTCATAATTCGCTAACGCTTGCTCACAATGTTGATTGTTAAAGTTGCTTATACTTGCCGATAAATCATCAATAATAGTAGTAATTGCACGTTTGAAGTGACCTAAATCTGCCACTACTTTTTCTTCATCGCTAATATTTTCAGTCATAGCAACTAAGTGGTTGGTAACCCCTTGTGGGGCCGATACAACAACGGCAAGTTTTGATGATTTGCTTTTATCATGGATAATATCGGCAACTTGACGAAAACGCTCTGCTGAAGCTAGTGAAGAGCCACCAAATTTAAGTACACGCATGTTTTCTTCCTTTATAAAGAAATAGTGAATAAAGATACTCTTTGCTTATTGAGCTGTTTAAGCTATTAGAGTTAATACTCTTCATTGTAAACGTAAAAAAGCCCGTAACCTTTTCAGGTCACGGGCTTCGATAAAATTTTCATTTATACACGTTAGCCAGCGACCGCCATCCTAATTAGGGTGGTAGTGGTTGTAATAATAGTAATGTGGCTGGTGTTTATTTTCATAACCCTAAAGTGCCTTAAGTTGCAGTAACTGTCAATCTATAATGATAAAAAATATTAAATAAAAAGTTATAATTTATGCATATAATTTAATAATAGGCATTAACGTATTAGCACAGACACATAGTCATTCTACTTCTAATTCAAGAAACAAGTTCCGCAGCATTACATACTTGATTCCGTCCCTGAGATTTTGCTTGATATAAAGCACTGTCTGCTTGGGTAATCAGTTCTTCATAATTAGACTCTTTGCGACTAAGTTGTGCAACGCCTAAACTGACTGTTACCTTTATCACCTGATCATTATAAGTGAAAGGTGTTGTGGCTATTATTCGACAAATACGCTGTGCAAGTTCTATTGCTCCTGCAGAATCTGTCTCAGGTAAAATAATAGCGAACTCTTCTCCACCATAACGCCCAAAGGTATCTTCAACTCTTAATAAGGTACTTATTAAAGCACTGACCTCAATTAACACCATATCGCCACCTTGATGGCCATAATTATCGTTGAGCAATTTAAAATGGTCTAAATCAAGCATTATCAAGGATAACTTTTTATCATGTCGTCGTGCTTTTGCGTATTCTTGTTCTAGGGAGTCTTGCCAATGCCTTCGATTATAAACTTGAGTTAAACCATCTATACGACTTATTTGCGCTATTTCAGCTAAGGTCTTTTGTAATTGCATTTGATAATGACAAGCATCGGTAACATCTTCAATTAAGATACAAATATGTTTGCCGTTAACATCAGTTTCTATAGGTAGAAAGGTGCAGTTTTGCGCCATAAACTCACTATCTGTCGTGATCGGCCTAGTGTGAGGTAATTCGAATAAGTGATGTCTTTGTTGCCAGGAACAAAAGCTCGGCGTATTTAATTGTAAAACAGAACTAAGCTTGCGAGATAACCAACGTTGTGGCAGCTCTGGAAATGCACTAAAAATAGATTGCCCAATAATACTACCTGGTACTTTATCGGTATGGACCTGTAAAAAACGATTCCAAATAACAATATTAAAATCAGCATCGATTACCAAAACACCGGTATTTAATTGGTTAGCAATTTGGCTATTAATTTGTTTAAGAGCCAGCTCATTTACAACCGGTACATCCGAAGCTGTTGGCGTAGTGTGTGATTTAATATCAGACATTAAAATTCTTCCAAAATACGGTCAAGCACATGTTTTATATTCGTTATCGCTGTTTCAGGGATCAATAAGATCATATTGCAATTAAAAGAATAATCTGTCACTTGATAATTAATATTTACTTTTAATGCTAAATCCCAAGTAAATGGCATTTGTTGTAAATGCTCAGATAAAATTTCCTGTACATTCGGCAGTAATTTGGGCGCGTTATAAGACAATTGATTATTAATTTGCTGAGCAAATACATTTAAAAAAGTTGTCGTTAAGATGGAACTAATATCAATTAATTGCTCATCTTGTGATAATTCATCTGGTTCATATCCCAATAAATCAGCAATTCGACCAGAGTTCTCTTCTTTGTAAACCAATAAAGCCTCACCTCGAATACCTTCATAACCAAAAAAACCTTGGCTTACAACGGCCACGGTATTTTTCTGTTGACTCAAGGTTTTCATCAAATCTTTAGCTTCTACACTCTCAATACTCGGGACCTTCAAATAAACAAAAGTATCTAGATAACGGGCAAGTTGATCACTTGCTTGTCCCATAGCAATATTAATAAGCTCTTGTAAGCAATCTTGTTGGTCTTCAGTTAGGTGAAATTGATTCATAAAAGGCCATGTTGGCGCAAATTATTAAGTAATAGATCTGCTTTTACAGGCTTACGCATAAACTCTTTTGCTCCTAGTGCTTTTACCTTATTTTGCATTTCAGGCTGAATATCTGCTGAAATAACAAAAACACTGCAATTAAGGTTTAATTTTTTTATGCCCTGTAAAACACCAATACCATCAATACCCGGCATAGTAAGATCAAGAAAGAGAATTTCGATGCTATTATCACGTAAAATTGTTAGCGCTTCTGCACCATTACAGGCAATCTGAACGGAATCTTTCCATTCTTCAGGAAGACTTCTAAGCACTTGCTTTCTGGCCATGTTTGAATCATCACAAATAAGCACCGATGGGCTCATAGAGGGAGGGACCTTATTTTATTTTATTGGTGATAATTTACCCTAAATAAAAGCAATTGTTAATCAACAATTCATTTTTTTCACAATATTATGTAGATAGTTCATTTATAAGTGACAAACTCGTACTTTTAACACGAAATCACTCCACTTTGTATCTAACTAAATAGATAAAAATAGAGCATAAGTGCGACGTAACTGACTTCAGATCTACATAAGAGAGGACTAGTGTTTTGAAATATAAATACTACAAAATATAATAAGTATCTATTTAGTTAGATAGTGAGGTTGAAGGGTAAATACAAAGTAGGTGTAGCTAATGGTTAATCAACAACGGCGCATATATGCCATTACAATTAGCCACCAATAATAAAAGAAGCACAAGCAATAGAGAATACCGCTGAGCTGATATAAACCGTGATAATTTTAATGCTATCGAAATTAATTTTCATCACAATGCCTTTTAAAATTTAAATAATAAATAACAGCGAGTTAATGAATTAATTATAATTTATTGCTACAGCAAAAAGTGTAGTTAAGGGTAGGTATATTGTCCAAGTTTGTGACAAAGATCATTGTTCTTCAAATATTTTGTTGGCTTTAGTGAGGGTTTTGCCACTGTAATTGCGATTGATAAGTATTAAGCCATTTTTTGGCAATTTCATAGTTTGGGCAGAATTTTTCAACGAGGTGCCAAAACTCTTTAGAGTGATTTAAATGCTCTAAGTGGCATAACTCATGAACGATCACATAATCAATAACAGTTAAAGGCGTCATCATTAAGAGGTAATTAAAACTTACTTCACCTCGATTATTACAACTTCCCCAACGAGCACGGTACTGACGAATATTTATCGCTGTTGGGCACAAGGATATTTGTTTACTAATCCTTTCAAGGCGCTCACTGAATAACTGTTCAGCTTGCTGTTTAAAGTAGACTTCGAGTTGTTTTTTTATCTGTTTAGATATTGCTAAAGGATTTATTAACCTAGAATGAATTTTTTCACTTATAGCAACATTAAGTTGCTTAGTCGTAATTTCTTGATAATTCTTTGGTTCTATTTCAGCAATCACAAGATGGCTAAAATACACCTCAGATTTTTTTGCTATACAGATATTGAGAATGACTTTCTCGCCTAAGTAAAGCAAGTTTGAACCTTGACTGAAGTCACAATATTCAGGTGTTTTTTGTTGCTCAGCTAATTTACTACGCAGCCAAGCTGACTTTTCTTGAATAAAAGTATCAATAAAAGCTGATGTAACATAATGAGGGGCTCTCACAGTCACTTGACCATGTTTAACCTGCAGTGCCAGTGTTTTCCTACGCTTACTGCGAATAAGTTTATATTCAAGCATAGAATGTTAACCGCAACACATCATATTCACTTAACTAGCTTCGCTCAGTTTGGTGGTAGTTACTTTTGCTTTACTCTTTTTCGCTTTAGCCGCCGGCTTTTTTATTTCAATTTCAGCAATAGGTAAATCAGTTACTTTTTCAACTGACTTTTTAATGATTGCTTTTGTCGGTTTTTTTGCTAATAAGGCGACAAGTACTTCTTCTCGATGTTGTGCTAAGAAAATACTCAACTCTTCATTGGCATTATCGCTTAATTCTACCGAAGATTGAGAGAACATTTGGCTCAAGTTATCAGCCATATCCAACATTTTGTCATATTCATCAGCTGATTTCTTATCCATAAATGTTTTCGCCTCTACCCCGTTTCTAATTACTACAAACCGACTTTCAACTGCCATTAGATTTCCCCATTCTTACATTTTGAGCTAATTAAAGGCTCATAACGCTGTTAAAAAATTAACGTTTACATAAATAATATTCATCACAATAGCATAATTAGCACTCAAGCTGTATATAAAAACAGTTAAATATAACTACTTTCAATAAGCCAGATCATTGAAGCTTTAAAAACGCGTTAATCATCGCAAGTTTAATAGCCTCTACTGCAACTTTCAGATGTCAATGTATCACCAAATGTAAATATTAATGTCAGTATTAAACAACATTTTCTGCTGAATAAAAAGGCAATCAATCACTTAGCGAATATACACGTTTTAACGCTTGATTTTTACTTACATCCTCTGGGTAAATGGTTACAACTTTTAACTAAAAAGAGTCCACTATTATGGTGTGCCTTGCATAACAGGGCCAAATAAAAACTAACGATATAAAATAAACCTATGGAGAACTACCATGACTACTTTCAAAAAAACCTTACTTGCTCTTGCCGCTACTTTACCTTTATTAGCTATTAGTTTACCCAGCCAAGCAGCAATGACTCCCTATATGGAAAAAGCCTTGATAGATGTTTGTAAAGCCGCTAAGAGCAATAGTGTTATAAAGTTCAAAGGCACAACTAAATATTATCGCTTAAAAACTAAAACAGTTGCGTTGAAATTAATGTGTAACGGTGAGGATGTTATCACCTTTGCAGAAAGCTATGGTGCTGATAAAACGGCAGCTAGATTACAAAAAAGTTTAGGTAATGTACGCATTACAGATGTTGCAGCATTAACAAAAGTACAAGTAACTTTTTAATATGATGGCTAAATAAGAGCGCTCAACATGATAATATTGAGCGCTCATATTTACGGTTAGTAAACTTAAAAACTCACTACTCGCCAAAAACCCTTTCAAACCAAGACCTATGATCCTCTTTTTCTTGTAAACAGTCCTTTGAAGTTACAATGCCGTCTCGCACCGCAGGATAGATCACCGTATTGGCGCATTTATCTGTGACTGCATTACCCGTTTGCTGCTCAAAAAGAGTGACCACAATACTTTCTGGTTTAGCTTCAACTTTATTTACTACGCCCTGTTTATTTATGAAGTCAGCGAACAAAGGTAACGCCCCACTACTCCCCGTCAAACCCGTTGGTTTATTATTATCTTTACCCAACCAGGTTGTTATTAAATGCTTGCTGTCATAACCGATGAACCAACTATCTCGTAAGGCGTTACTTGTACCTGTTTTACCCGCGACTTTCTTGTTATTTAAACGCCAAGTAAGTGATCTAGCTGTGCCCACTTGAGTGACTCTTTCTAAAGCGTAATCAAGTAAATAGGCCGCATTACTTGATAAACGTTGCTCGCTTGATTGCTGCTTTTGCCAGAGCGTCTCGTTATTTGATGAGAGTATTTTGGTGATGGTATGGGTCTTTTGGTAATAACCATTATTAGCAATCGCTAAATATAATTGGTTGATTTCCAATGGCGACATATTCACTGCACCCAATAAAACAGAAGGACGCATTTTAAGTTTCTGCTGATAGCCCAACGCTTTAATAGCATCGGCTACGCTATCCAAACCTAAACTCATACCCAAATTAATAGTGGGTACATTGAGTGAAAAGACTAACCCTTCAATTAACGAAACCTGCCCTCGATATTTCCCATCATAGTTTTTGGGTTGCCACTTTTTACCGGTACCATTTCTTAAGGTAATCGCCTTATCATCTAAAATAGTAGCAAAATTATATTGCTGATAACGCTCAAGTGCCGCAACATAAATGGCTGGTTTAATTAATGAACCAATATGACGCTTAGCATTAAGTGCTCGATTAAAGCCGGCATATCCACTTTCCCGACCACCAACGAGCGCTCTAATTTCACCACTAGCAATATCAGTAACCACCATCGCCGCTTCTAGATTCTTTTGGTGGTATTTCCGTTCTAGTAAAGGTAATTGCTTGGCAACACTTTGCTCTAATAATTGCTGGCTTCTGTGTGAAAATCCGGTAAATACTTTAATACCTGACTTTTGAGTAAAACTCGACAGGTGTTGATTTAATTCTGCATTAACTAGTTGTAAATAAGCCGGGTAATTTTTTTTGGCTAATCGTCGATTAGACCTAATAGATAGTGTTGATTCTGCTGCCTGTTCAAAATCAACAAGTGATAATAAGTGTTGTTCAAACATAAGCCTAAGAATAAGGTCTCGGCGCTCTGTCGCACGTTCTGGATGACGCCATGGGTCGTAGTAACTTGGTCCTTTAACTTGAGCTATCAATAAAGCCATTTGGGCATGACTTAATTCATTAATTTTTTTACCAAAATAAAACTGTGCGGCTAAGCCAAAACCATAAACGCCATTAGCATAATTCTGCCCTAAATAGACTTCATTAATGTAAGCTTCTAGCAGTTGATCTTTACTGTATCTAAGCTCTAGGATCACCGCCATTAGTGCTTCTTTAATCTTTCGAGACAGCGTGCGTTCGCGACTTAGAAACATATTCTTTGCGAGTTGTTGAGTTAAGGTACTACCGCCTTGCACCGTACGTCCAGCGCGAATATTATTAAGTAGTGCTCTAAAGATACCAACGGGAGAAACGCCATGATGATGATAAAAATCACGATCTTCAATTAGCAATAATGTATCAATCAATTGACTAGGTAGTTCTTCTAACGACACCAGTATACGATCTTCCTTATTATCAGGAACTAAACGCGCAAGTAATTGTGGTTCAAGTATTAAAGAAGAAACAGCTTGCTCATCAACACTCAGGGAGACAACAATTTCGCTAACGACTTCAATGCTGAGTTGTTGTGCGTAATTGGCACCATTAGCAAAGTCAAAAGCACGTTGAAAAATATTCAAACGTTCTGCCGACTGAGAAAATTGGCCTGCTCGGGTGGCAAATTTAACTTTCTGATAACCATTAATTTTTAGTGACTGTGCTATTTCTTCTAGGTTTTCCTGCTCACCTAGCTGCAATTTTTTTATTTGACCATAAACTTGTACAGGTACTTGCCAACGCTGACCTTCAAACTTTTTCCTTACCTTAGCATCAAGATAAATAGAAAAAATTCCTACCGTAAACACAGTGGCAATCATCAACTTGCCTAAAGTTATACCTATTCGGCGCATTACTGATTTTTCTTTGACCACAAGGCTGCTGCGTTTTGTTGCTTTATTTATTGACATTATTTTTCGATATGCTTTAGGCTGTTGTTTTGTAATGATTATTTTTGCAACTGAAAAGTTAAATACTCTCCAACTCCAAAGCTAGTTATTCTTTTATATGACGCTTCATTTTATTAGTTGCCTTAGCGTTAACAGGATCATCTGGCCAATAATGCCTAGGATAACGGCTTTTCATGTCTTTTTGCACTGCTTGATAGCTACCAGACCAAAATTTAACTAAATCTTGTGTTACTTGAATAGGGCGTTGCGCGGGTGAAAGTAGCTCTAAAAGTAGAGGTATTCCTTGATTTTGTTCACTTATACCCGCAATAGCGCCAACATTGGGCGTTATTGTTAGACCATATAATTCTTGCATAGGTAATGAAACTTTTGGAGATTCATCTTGAGAATAACTAATTGGGCAATGCCTTCCCGTTGGTCCAACATAAACAGTAGGTGCAGCTTGCTTTAATATTTTTTGTTCTTGATAGCTAAGTAAAGATAATAACATCGATGATAAATCGAGTTTATCGAGCTGCGCTTTAGTTTTTATACCGCCAACAAACGGAGCAAACCACGTTGTTAATTTTGCCAATAGCAGTTCATCATCGATTACCACTAAATCATATTCCGGAAAGTACTTGTTCAACCATAACCAACGCGCTTTTAGTGCTAAATCTTTGGCCTGCCAGGATAAAAAACTTAACCCTTTTTTCATCACTAAACTACACCACATAGCACTAATTGATTCAGCGGTTACCTCTTGTTTCAATGGCTGATCTGATAGGACTATTGCACCTAATGAGGTTTGTCTTTTAGCGATTATTCTACCGCTTTTATTATCAAAATTTGCTATATCTTGCTGCTTTATCTGTGCAGCAAAGGTATTGGTTATTTCTTCTAAGCTAATCTGACTAGCTAATCTCACCGTTAACTGTCCACCTAGTTGACTCGTTTGAGCGATAACAATAAAGTCTTCACCTGCTAAAGCATCTTGTTCATTCACTAAGGTTCCTTTGCCATTAACGCAAATAAAATCACCATGATTCCCTCTGGTTTTAGCCACGCGTTCTGGATAAGCATAAGCGAGCAGTACACCTGTTTTTGCTAAATCCAGATCATGAACCCTAAAACGTAATTGTACATTTTGAGCCAGTCGACTCGCTTGTTGTAGAATCCGTTCTAACAATGGATTTTTATTACTTTTATGCTGAATAAGTAATTGCAACCGATGAATTAAATCACAATCATATTTCGCTTGTTCTCCTTTTAAAATATCGCGTTCTTCGAGTAAAGCGGCGATTAAACAAGCCAACAGCGTTATATTCGGCCCTTGGGTTTGTGCCATTAATATCATATGAGCAAACCGTGGGTGACAAGGCAAACAGGATGCTTTTTCACCGTGTTTGGTTAGCAGGTATTTATCATCAACAATATCTAGGCTTTGTAGTTCTTGCCACGCTTGTTGCTCTTTAGCTTTACTGGGCAGTTCCAATAAAGGCAACTCAGCTAAGGCTGTGACTCCCCATCGAGCAGCTTCGATGAGTGTAGGTAGTAAATCAGCTTGTTGAATATCATTAACACTGTGCAGCGGTCTACGCTCAAAATCATCTTTGCCGTATAAGCGAATACAATGCCCAGGCATTAATCGCCCCGCTCGCCCCGCTCTTTGTACAGCTGAAGCCTTTGATATTTGCTTTTGCATTAGCTTATTCATCAAACTAGCACTATCAAAAACAGCAACTTTTTCAAGGCCGCAATCAATAACAAGATCAATGCCGTCAATGGTCAATGAAGTCTCTGCAATATTTGTAGCTAAAACAATTTTACGATGTCCACTTAGACAGGGTGCTATTGCCTGCTGCTGCTCCTTTAAACTCAACTCCCCAAACAAGGGACAAATTTTGACACCTTCCACTTTTTGAGCCATTAAGCTATCAAGTAAAAACCGAATATCGGCCACACCCGGTAAAAAAACTAAGATTGAGCCTATGTGGTTATACATTTTATCTTTAATAACCGCCAATGCATGTTCACGCCAACGTTGATGAGCCCTAGGGACTTGATAACTCACCTCTATAGGATAGCTCCGTCCTTCACTATTTAACAAATAAGCATCAGGCAATGCTTG
>OJAZ01000822.1_pt1 | contig 11756 bp, 9 predicted proteins | sample 1589851 | NCBI WGS metagenome assembly OJAZ01 (sample SAMN05416792, study PRJEB24817) | seawater metagenome | isolation source: Sea water | place: Canada:Atlantic | collected 2013-07 | reverse complement strand
CGAGATTCGCCTTAGTCTCGTGGGCTCGGAGATGTGTATAAGAGACAGTGTTTCAACCGTCTACATTTTATTTTGATTAACTTGCATATAAACTTTATTATTTTCACTTAAACTATCTATTTTGAACCTTTCGATTAAAATCATCTACTTAGCCTCTGTTATATAATTTACCTAATAATAAATATTAGTTTAATTATATATTTTAATGAAAAATATATAATTAAAACATGACGTTATACTAGTCTGTAAATGGCTTTTATTTATTTTGTAAACTATGATTAATACATCAATTATAAATTTATAAGGTTTAAATCATGAAAAAAAGACAAGGTATAACTAGAAAAATACGAGACGGGTGGGTGAATCATTGGGAAACAGATAATTCCAAAGATAATGGCTATATATCATTCATCAAAACTCAAGATATAAAGTCTGAAGGATCAAAGAATAGATCTCCTGATTTTCTAAATCCAAACCAAGATAGAAATTTTTTATCAATTAATGAGTCTCTATTTTATCTACAACTGTTATTTGATGGCCGTATAACGTGGGTGAAAGAGCAATATCCATTATTGCCTATAGAGAGTGCTCAATATGCCGCTAAAATGATGGGAGAAAGATATTCTACCTACCCATATTCCTCCAATGTACCTATTGTAATGACTAGCGATTTTTACTGCGGAACTATAATCCCGAATAAAGAGGTAATTTACTCAATTAAAGATGAAAAAGCATTTGATGATGAAGATCTTAAAGAAGAATATATAAAAAATCAGAAAATAGAAAAAGCATTTTGGATCAGCAAAGGTGTCGCTTGGCATTTGATTCGTAGTGCAGATATTAAAAATGATTTTTCTACTAACCTAGAAAAAATTGTGGTTGATCTTTATCTAAATCGAGAATTGAGTTTTGTTTTTTCTGACTGGATCAAGTATGCAAGGAGCCAATTAACTAAATATTCTGATATCGCTTTTGTAAACCTGTTTGACGATACAGCCTCTCGTTTCAATGTTTCTTATGATCAAGCGATATCTCTTTTTCAGTATGCTTTATGGCATAAAAAAATAACAGCGAATTTAAAAAAGCCACTCAATTATAGCCATACGTTGTCCGATTTAGGAATTGCGTTCAATGACTGATTCCGTTGCGCCAATAAAAACCGCTAGTACAGGTTTATTAAGCTTAGACACAGTGATTTTTCCTCAGCCTGATAATAGCAAATGTCCAATTACCGAACCTCACGTCATTATTTTTGCTGATGGCGACAAGGATCTTGTGTTCGCTATGAACTTAGCACTGAATATAAAACCTGAAGTGTTTTCATATAGTGAATTACTAAGTTTTATTGATGAAGGAATAGTCATAGAGGGAGAGCTAAAACGCCCCGATTATATGAAGTTACCTGATTCGATGATTTCAATAACACAACTTAAAAATCGTGATAACAAAATGGCGATAATTGGACCTGTTATTGAAAACATTGAAGAGTTCATCCAGAAACCTTATGGCAAGTCTTTTGCTAAAGCAATATTTGTTAAAGATAGCAAGAAAGGAGAAAAAAAATACCATAGAACATCATTATACCGTGATCTCTATAGATACTGGCGTTCTGGTAGTATCCCAAATGCCTTTTTAAGAAAACTAGGTAGTGGAACAACCATAGACAAAGTATATAAAACCAAGCCGGGACCCAATAGTCATACAGGTAAAATATCAACAAAAAAAGATAAGAAAAATATTGAAAGAGCACTAAACAAACTCTACAGACAATCACCACCCATGTATTTAAGTGAGGTTTATCAATCATGTTTAGATTATTACTATAGCGACAAAATATTTAATACCGAGACCCAAAAAACATCTTATGACCGATGGGATGAATGTGACCTAATTTCAGAATGGCAATTTATGGATCATGCTCGCGTATATCTAAAGCGTAATAAGGTAAAAACGCTTAAAGATCAGGGTATACACACTGAATTTGTCAAAAACCAGGCAGGGCTATCAGGCGATTTAGCTTCTTACTATGATAAAGGGCCAGGCTATTACTACCAAGTAGATGAATCGCCTTTTGATACGGAACTGGTTTGTCAATTTGATCCTACTCGTCAAAAGCGAGTTGGAAAGCCCACGGTATATGTTGTCCGCGATATGAGTTCTAGATCTTTTGTTGGTTTATATATTACCTTCAAAAATCCTTCTGCTGATACAGCAAGAGCCATCATATTTTCAGCGTTTCGAAATAAAAAGAAATTCTGCAAAGAATTAGGTATCGAAATTTCAGATGACGATTGGAATATGCAAGATAAGTCCAGAAACATTATGGCAGATAACGGAGAAATTAAAGCTGAATTAGCTCGATGTTTTTCAAAAGATTCGCATGTAACCGTTCATTTTAATAAAGAAGGTTATTCTCACAATAAAGGTTTAGTAGAAAGAGCATTTCGCTTACTTCACGATGCAGTCAAAGGGAGAGTTGAGGGATACAGTCCTAACAATGTTCCTCCTCATATTAAAAAGTTACTAAGGCAGCGTGCGTCTTTAAATATTAACGAACTTTATCAAATACTTATAACTTACATCATTATCTACAATAATTACGCTATTAATGATGGAATCGAGCTATCCAAAGAAATGTACAAATCTAACGTACAACAGATCCCCCGTGAAGCTTGGGATTGGGGAAGAAGGTTTAGAGCGGGATATTTAAAACCATGCGATGAAACTGAATTGTACGGTAATTTGCTCGAAGTTGGTGAAGTCACTTGTCATAAAAAACACATCAACTTTGTCTTATATGGTCTGAAATATAAATGTGAATGGCTTCGACTCAATGGATACCAAGACCGAAAAAAAGTTGGAAATATAGCTCCTAAATTTAGATGTCGCTTCATGCGTCACTCTTTGAGCTACATTCTCATTGAAACAAAAGAAGGGTTCCAAGTAGCGACACTTATTGGTGACTTATTTAAAGGAGTCTCAGTTGAAGATGCTGAAAGAGAGATTGAAATTATCAATGTAAAAAATACAAGGCAGAAGAAACTTCATAGAGAAAAACAAAGTCAAACTAGATCTTTGATAGAGGATCTAGGGAGAGAAGCTAAAAAAGAGCAAGTTAAGATTAATGTTAACCAAGCAAACACTCAAGATTTAAGCGCCAATAGAAGAGAAGAAATCGACCACGAAACTAAAAGTGATGAGAACAGGTTTAAAGCGTTTATCTCTGAAAAGTATGATGAAGTTCATATTGATCCTGATAACTCGCCAGAAAAAGATGACAAAACACAAAATATAACTCAAAAAGCGACTGATCGAGCACAAAGGATAAGGGAGAGAAGAAGCAAAAATAAAGACAAAGGTGAAAAACAATGAAAGATGTAAAAATAACAGAATATCGAGATATTAAAACTCGGCTACTAAAAGGTAATCCCTTAGCAGAAGCTATTCATGAAAGGTTGGAAGAAGAAGACTTTGAAATAGCTGTAGGCAACGAAATTTATGTTCCTGAAGATATAAATGAATTCAGTGATTCAGAAAAAGAGTTAGAAGCTTTATCTATTATGAATACTGTATCACCAACAAGCATTTATTATGAAGCATACTGTGACTTTTATAACGTGTTAATGATGGGATACGCAGATAGAAATCCAACATTAGAAGCAACTATCATTAGAAATAATACTGTTTCTACTGGTAACTATAAGCCTTCAAAAACAACATCTGAATGCATGATTATAACTGGCTTATCTGGCGTTGGTAAGTCTACGCTCATTGATTCCGTTGTATCTGTATTTGACCAAACAATTCCGCATTCTAAAAATGGTAAATATGAAAAGGAATTTACACAAATAACATATATTAAATGTGACATACCTGGCTCAGCAAATATCAAATCAGTATGTAGGATGATAGTTCAGCAAATAGACTTTATTACGGGCGAAAAACACTGGGAGGATTATAAAAAGAAAAGGTTGCTTAATGATGAATACATTGAGCGTACTGTTGCTCTTTGCTCTACACAAATGATTGGTGTGATCATTTTGGATGAAGTGCAAAATCTGAGTCTGGCTAAAGCAGAAGAAAAGGCCAAAATTTTATCTTTAATACATAAGCTAACGAACGAGGCCAAAGTGCCCGTAATAAACGTGGGCACCACCAAGGCTATTAAGGTATTCCAATCTGAATTTATGAACATCAGGCGATTGGGTTTACCAGTAGATCTATTAAATTTTTTTGAAGACGAAGATGATTGGAAATTATTAGTTGAATATGCCTGGGACTATCAGTTAATTGAGTCTCCACTTCCCTTAGACGATGACATTCGAAAAGTAATTTATAGGCTTACTGTAGGTATTCCTCATTGCTTGTTTTTTTTAATTTCTCAAGCAAATGTTCAGGCTATTCGACAAAAAAAAACATGTATCGATGGTGAGCTTTTAGAAGAAATATACCGTACTAAATTTAAGCTATTAAGACCTGCTCTATTAGCGTTAAAAATTGGAAAAACAGAAGCATACGATGACTTATACAATCTGAAAGACAATTTAGATAAAGCCGCAAAGAAAACAATTAAAGAACTGTTCAAAATTGCTGATAATCATAAATTTTCTGCTGAAGTAGCACGTGAATTAGCGGAAGTCATTGAGGGGTATTTATCTGATTATAAACCTACTAAAACCGAGGCTCTTATTTATAAAAAGTTATTAAAAACGATAGATGTTCAAGCTTCAAGAGTTGTTCCAAATGAAAATGGAATGGAGTTACCACTATGATTGGTTGGCATTTCGATATATTACCAGGAGAGCATATTTATAGTTGTTTAGGACGGTACTTTTGGCTGTGTGGGATGTTAAGACCGGAACAATTCCTCCAAAAATTCAATCTATCAGAGCAATATTTGAAACCACAACTTGCTTATAACCAAGATGTAGCAAAGGTTATAAAGAACTTCCTGAAACCTTTGTTATCTACAAACGCAATAGAATCACATGTTCCAAGTTGTGCTTGGTCATTAATAATTGATAAATCACTTTACTGTAAGCTGAATGAAAAACTTATTAAAGGTAGCATAAAATCCAATTTACATAAGGCTGATCAACACTCAATCAATTTTAATAGAAGTTGGCGTGCATGTGATGAATGTATTAAAGAGAATATTTCAAAATTTGGTATTTCATACTGGCATATGCAACATCAATTACCCGGAACTATCTTTTGCCACCAGCATAAAACTATTTTAAGAACGCCCGAACTACCAGCTCCATTCCTCAGAGAATTATTATTGCCTCATCAAATTTTTGATTGGAATGATGTAGTAATTAATCCAGACAACTCAATAGTGGATTGGGGAAAATTTGTTGATAGTGTTTATTCTCACTTAGTTAAGGACCCTTTATTCGCTTATGATTTGAAGCATGTATTTTTCGATATAATTGTTAAACCGTCAAAAATATCAAAAAAATATTGGATAAAAAAACAAGAGATTATTTTTGAAGATAAATTAGGAGATAAGCTTTTGAACCTGCTTTTTTCTAATTATTCAGTAACAAGCAATAAGAATAAAGAAAACATATTGGCAAGTACATTATCTACTACTAATGGCAACAGCAGTGGCTTCAAAAATCCTATTTATTGGTTAGCTCTTCTCTATTGGCAGAAAGATGAACTATTAAAAAGAGGGTATGACCTCCATGGCAAAACTCCCTATATTATTTAAACTATTACCTGATGAAACTGTTTTCAGCGTGATATCACGATATTACGCTGTTTCTGGTTACATAAATCAAAAGTACACAGTACAAAGCGTGTTCAATAAAACTAAAAAGAGAATACATCCTTATCTACCATCTCAAATTGACTGTTTTGCAGAATATTTTGATATTACAGCATCACAGGTTTTAACCAACTTCACTCTATTTCCTCTTTTTTCCAAGTTTCTACCTCCAGAGCAAGCAACCAAACTAATGAAAGTGATGTGTTTTGGAAAATCATGTCCCACTTTGACCTCATTATTACCGCTATATAATTCAAAATTTTTTGCCGGACACAAATACTGCCCCGTATGTGTAAAATCTGATATCAGTATTTATGGAACACCTTATTGGCATACAGCCCACCAAATACCGGGTATATCGGTTTGTCCTATCCATAATTGCTACCTAAATGGAATTAGTAATGATGATTACCACTTAGATAGAAAGCTATGTTTACCCCCTTCTAATGCAAAAGTTACTACTTCGAGTAAGCCAGATAGCTTACTCAGTGAATATTCTTTTAAAGTACTAACCAATGCAAAGCTAAATCCATTAACAATGGCAGGAGCATCTACATATCGAGAGAAGCTGGTGTTATTACAACTATTATCACAAGGCGGAAACTTAAAGTATGAATCTATATGTCAGTCACTCGCGGGGTTTTGGAAAGGAGTATCGACTGAGACTGAATTAAGTTTTCCTTCCAAGCTTTTATCATTTGAATTTATTGGTCCATTGTTACGAAACAAAACGGGAACAGCAGCCCATCCCATAAAACATCTGCTGTTTTCATGTTGGTTAGAGCACGTAATGTCCCAAGAGATCCCTTCTGCAATAGCGCCAAAGAAAGTAGCTTCAAAAAAGGAAATTAATACAAAAATACTTCACTTATTTAAGTCAGGTAATAGTATGAATAAAATAGAGCATGAGTTAGCCGTTAGTCGTTGTTATATCAGAAAAGTGTTGGAAATAAACGGTATTGAACACGGCACTAATTCAATGAGGTTATCTAAAAATATTGAACGCCAAATTATTATCAAAGGGTTATACGGATATTCAATTAATCAAATAGCTACAGCTCTATCGGTTAAGCCTTGCACTGTGGAACATATTATATGTAGAACACAAAACCTAACTTTATGGAGAAAGCATTTACGCCATCAAAACAAAATTGAGGCAGCAGTTAATACAATTAAAGATGCAAGGAAAGACAACCCTAAATGGATTCGTAAAGACATAAAAGCCAACTGCAATAGCGCGTTTTTCTTACTGTATTATCATGACAAAACTTTGCTTGAATCTCTATTGCCAGATAAGACACGCCCAATTCCCCCAAACTGTAAGAAATAATAGTAATAAAATGCATTAGCTCGAACCTGAATTGACACTTTTGGTAAATAGGTTTTATCTAAAAGCGGATTAAATAAAATCAATAAACACTTTATATACAGAGAATATAAAGGTATTTTTAAGGCTATTACAAAAAGATAGAAGACTAAATAACTGTAATGAAAGATTTTTGTCCCGTCTATTAGCCTTCTATTAATATGACACCAATATTTATGATTGAGAAACTAAATTGAAGCAAAATAAGAAAGGTTATCTAACAATCCCTAAAGAAGCAGACGAGCTTGATGTTGTTTTTACTTATAAAGGAAATCCTTGCCCATACCTTTGCCCTACAGGCGAAGAAGTAACTGAATTAGAGTCATGGCTTCTTTTTCGAAGTGATCTTAACTGTGCTTTAGAGTCGCTTAAGCATATTTTATATATTGAAAGTAAACCGACTATTTTTCCAAGCTCTGAAAGCATAAGTCGAGGTTTACTATTTTCATCAATTGTTTCATATGCAAAGTGTTTCGCTCAGGCAAGAGGACGAGTAGTTCGTTTGGAGAAAGAGCACGTTTTTGAAGGAGAGGCAGAGCTACTTAAAACCCACAATCAAGTATTAAAAATGAGAAATAAATTTGTTGCCCATGGTGATAAGTCAGAATTTGAACATGTTATGGTGCGAATAGCATTAACACCTGAGCCATTTTCAAAAGAAGTCCTGACACCTTATAGCCTTGTTGCATCTGTAGCTTCATTGAGTAAAGACACGATTAAAGATTACATTAAAATGGCTAGTTATGTCGGAAGTTTTATTGAATTAAAAATAGATAAATTAAATGATTTTTTAAAGACAGAGTTAGCTTTAATGGATTTAGATGAAGTCTATAGTTATGCAGAACCACCGAGAAAAGTTCAAGCTTAGTATATGAATTCGGCACGGCTACAAGGCGATTAAACGAGAAAATAACAGTTGCCTGTTGTGCCTAGCACATTTTAGACTATCTTTATTTGCCGTTTAACGTGACGTTGGTATACAAAACCTATTCGAAACATTGATTGACCTTACTAGTTAATGTCATGAAAGTGGTAATAGTTAACATCAATAAATTGAATTCCACAGACAGCAATGAGATTATTGCTGTCTGTCAGACATTATTAATGTGCAAATTTTAAACTTCCTCCACGAACCTCAATTATTTGCTTAGGACTAAAACCGCATCTTAATAATTCAAATTCATCGGAATAGATTGATATACGACTGCCATCTCCGATTAGCTGATATAAACTTCCGCTATTTGTCGTGATAAGGTGATTACCTTGATTTACATTGATTATATTGGATGAGCATACGTAATCTCCCTTTAAAAACCTGCAACTGTTGTCGTCTATAACAATACCCCATAATACATTTTCCACTGCTTTATTTTCATCGATTATTGATACTATGTTCCAGTCTTTGATTATAGTGTTCATAGTCAACTTCCTAAGCTGTTATCAATGTCTAATTCTAAACCTTTATTGGTATTATTCCCAAGAGTAAAATAGTCAAAAAAGTGCGGTTTATATGGCTAACTAGTCTTTAACTAAATCATGTGTTATTGTCAGGGTAGAGTCTTCTGTCATTCATAACTAATTAATTAATATGAAATTAATTATTTTTATACAGTTAATTAATTTTTTAATGTTCACTTTAAACTGAAAGTCTTAGGCAAAAAGCACTTAAACTATCAATGCGTAAAATTGGGTAAACTACCATCACCATTTCCGTAAATAATTCTAAGTATAAGAGAGTATAAAAATAGATGAAAATTTGTTTTATTTGGGTTAGGAACTTCAGAAACCTAAAGAACTTTGGACTGAACCTTTGTAGCAAGTACCACTATATTTACAACGATGAAGAGAATTACTTGTCTCAAACGCCACAACAGCCTCTTCCTGATAAATTCTATGGTGAAGGCGTCTCTGATGTTACCGGGCTATTTGGTAAAAATGGCTCAGGAAAAAGTAATAGCTTAGAGTTGATTTGTTTGGCATTAAAGGGTGGGAAATCAAAAATCAATAGTGACTTTCTTATCATATATGAAAGTGAAGACTCATTAATGTGTGAGTTATCAATCAAAAGATTGAATGGGTTAGGGCCAAAAAACAACTTTAATATCTCATATAAAAAGTACGATGGAGATATAAAAGGCATTAATGTTATCTACTTTTCAAATGTTTATGATCAAAGAAAAAATGAATTTCCGAAGAGCGTATCTGATCTTTCTATGAATAGTATAGCTAGAAAAAATGGATATAAATCTCATAGTTTTTTCGAACAAATTGATTTTATAAAATCTAAAAAATTTACTTATTTGGATATTCCAGTACCTGAGCAATTCTGCATCGATGTAGATGTATCAATCAGATTTAAAAGTAACTTTATAAGAGTAGAAGTTACAGTAGCATTAGAAAAATTAGATACTTTGGTAAAGAGTCGGCTTCGTGAGTTAAAGCCTAATAGCAAACTTTTACTTTTACTTAGTTATTCAAGCCTTTTATGGACCATCAATTCTATTTTTGAATCTTATGATCATGAAGGAAAAGTAATAGATGGACTATTGAATCCACTATTTGAACAGCACTTTAGCTCGAAAGAATTATCTATTGAGTTAATAAAAATCACTGCTCAAATTGGTAAGCACTACCTAAATGATACAAAACAGTTAGATTTAGAAGTTTATTTAGATCAATTAGATGAAATCGTACTTTCCCCTTCTTATTTTGAAATAGAAAACGTCAAAGTTATCTCTAACAAACAAAGCCTTATAATAAATAACCTCAACTTTAATTCAAAAGAATTCTCTGACCTTTTAGAGGTTTGTAGAATAAATGGCAAGATTCAATGTTCTTGGTTAGGAATTAGTTCAGGTCATTTAGCATATATGAATTTGTTTTCTTCAATTTACCATGAGTTATTCAGGACTCGTAATGATGCGCTTTTATGCATTGATGAAGGTGACTTATATCTTCATCCAGAATGGCAGATTGAGTTTTTTGACAAGCTGCTTAGTGTGTTACCAAATTTGTCATCAGGTAAGGTACAGCTTGTTCTTACTTCTCATTCACCCTTTTTACTTTCAGATTTACCTAACCAATCGGTAACTGTTTTTAATGCTGAGGAGAGACTTATCGCTTCACATGGGAAAGAAATTGAACAGAAAACATTTGGAGCCAACTTATACGAATTGTATTCAGATTTATTTTTCTTAGGTAAAAATAGGACGGGAGTTTTTGCTTCAAAAAAAATAACAAAGATTTTAGAAGAAGCAAGTGTAGATTCAACTGGAGATGAAAAGAAAGAATTTGGCCTATTAACTGAGTTGCTGGGCGACAAGATTGTCAAGTACGGTTTAGAGAAAAGGTTATCCGATGATTAAAATTCAGGAATCAATGAACTCTACATTTCCAGATTTTAATTTGAATTTAAAGGCTAGTCGTTTATATAAGTTTTTAAACCCCAAATTAAAAAATCGTAGTGACTATAAGGAAACGTCTTTAATAAAGAAGCTAGATAAGCTAATTAATGAATCGAATACAGAAGAATATAAAGAAAAAAGTGCAAATGGTTGCCAAGAAACTTTAGAAAGGCAAAAAAGCTTTTACGAGTATTTGAAGGTTAATAATTATCAAAAACTTAAGGCCATGATCATTTCAAGACCTTCAGATTTTACAGTATTAATTAATGAAGTTGAGGAGTTATTACTACCTGAAGATTTGTTCACTACCAGCAATAGAAGAGTTGAACAAACTAGCTTTGGCCGTTTATTATCCGGAAGATTATTCAAGTACTCAACTTATAGATCTTCACAGTATTGTGTTGATTTGTATCGTAACCTAGGATTTAAGAGAGCTACATGTGTTTATTGTAACTCTCAAAAAACGTCTATATCTCCTAAACCAGCGGATAAAGGTGGGATACCATCGCATAGAATAAAATTCGATCTTGACCACTTTTTACCAAAATCAATATACCCATATTTAGCACTTTGCTTTTTCAATCATATCCCTTCATGCCATAGTTGTAATTCTCAAATTAAAAAAGAGAAAAATTTTAGAGTAGAGACACACATTAATCCTTACTTGGAGTCCTTTGATGAACTTTATTCATTTTCTATTCAAGATGATTCATGGCACTCCCTTGAAGTTGATAAGTTATCCCTTGATAACACAGGTATAAAACAAAATGACCAAACTGTAGTTGATCTTGAACTTGAGGAGCATTACGAGCAAGAATGCTCTGAAGTAGAAGAGCTTATCATTTTGTTAAGAAACCATGAGCACTTATTGAACGTTGACGAGATTGAGGGCTTAAAGGATTTATTATTTGGCTATAGGGGGATAAAAAAATATAAAAAAGATACGTTGGCTAAAGAAAATAGCAAGCTCTATAGAGATATCATAAAAAGCTTCGATTCTGAAAATTTGCTTCAATTGGATTAACAATGTAGTTTTCTAGTCGATGTATGAACCTCCGTATTTAAACGAATATGTAATTGTTAAAGTGGACAAAATATTTCGAACATTACCCATAGCGACATATTATGCTAAAGAAGAAAGCTTCCTGTAAAATTTTTCGATACATACTCTGTCTCTTATACACATCTCCGAGCCCACGAGACTAAGGCGAAT
>OJAZ01000817.1_pt1 | contig 11775 bp, 11 predicted proteins | sample 1589851 | NCBI WGS metagenome assembly OJAZ01 (sample SAMN05416792, study PRJEB24817) | seawater metagenome | isolation source: Sea water | place: Canada:Atlantic | collected 2013-07 | reverse complement strand
GTATAATCGTTATGTCCTAAATGCGGTAATAACGAGATGACTACAATAATAAAGCCACTCAGGCTAATTCTACAACTTAGCTATTAAACCTATCGTTACTTTTGGAATAAACGTTATTCCAAAGAGCTTTTTTAATTCTGGCATTATGTACGCACGTTTTTTGTCTGTATGCAGATCTAATGGATAGGTAGCAGCTGCTAAATCTAAACAATGAAAAAATTAATAACAACAGTATTACTAACAACAGTCCTTTCTTTCAATGTGTTAGCAAACGAAGAATGTGGTGATGAAGAGATTAAAATAATAGCAATGCAAGAAAAAAGTCTGTATTACGGAGGAGAGAAAACAAGTTACTTTTTGGCATACACCAGAGCAACTGTCGGCTCTGGTGGACTTATTTACGCGGCAGTTAATTCAACGCCAGGAATAGCTTTCTTTAGTTTTGTGGTGTTTTTGGGAGGCGCACTGGATATTTACATCAATAGTGAGAATGATGAAAAACTTGAACAATTAACTGAAAAGCTCTGTGATTGATGATTCTGGTTAATGTTTAAGTTCAAAATCATATAGGACTAACAATGGCGATTACCAGCGTGACTGTTTTACGATAGGCGCACACAGATCCATAAGCCACTGTACTTTTGGGGAGCATCTACTGGCAGCTTTGCAGATCATAGCTACATCTGTTGGAGTATTTTTCTTCTCCTTATCATTAGCAAGGCCATAGGTGTAGTGTTCATCCATTAACTGGCCTGACAGATATTGACTATCTATGATAATACCCGGCTTAATGTCGGCATCCAATAATTTGTACATTCCACTATATTCGTTGTAATTATCGAAAATAGTTTTGATAAACTCCCCTTGCCTATTGCCAATAAACTGGCCACTTACTGACATGATTTTCCTTTGGTATAGGCTCTGAGGCCTGTCTTTAAGGGCATGAAACGCTATATCAACCTGCTCTTCTAAAAGTAAAACTTCACTGTGTAAGTTCCACTCTCTGAGCTCAATAACTGCAGGGGTTTTCTGCCTTATCTTATTAATCAATATTTTACCTATTGGGATAATAAAAGGTGCTGCCAAATGAATAGTAACTTTATCAAGTGCTAAAGGATTAAAAGACTCGGGCTCAAGGGCACTGTGCATCTGCGCTAATGCTTCCTTAACCTTAGGCGCAATAATATTTGCATAGCTTGTCGGCTCTAATCCGGTTGCCGTTCGGACAAATAATGGGTCGCCAATATCTTCTCGTAACTTTGATAGCACTTTAGAAACATAAGATTGTGAGCGGTTCAGTTTTAAAGCAGCTTTTTGAGTTGAGCCTGCATGATACAGTGTAATAAATACTGAAAGAGAATTAAGGTCTAGTTGTTTCATAAATAAGTAGCTATCGAAATAGTCATTGATAAATGTCTTGTTCACTCTGTTTATATACCTGATTAAAAAGCTCAATAAAGTGTCAGTGAATTAGCATCCACCACAATATTAGTTATTATTCTTCCAAAGAAAATTAACAGCTTAATACTTTGAGTTGAGTGTCATTGGTTGCTCAAATTAACTTCCGTATTGATGATGTTTTTTGCTATTACAATATAAATCACAGTAAATAACACACAGTTAAAAGTAACGCGTAATATGCTATGTAATTGTTATTTATATTAATAATAATTTAATACCTAGTCGGTAGATTCCATTGCAGAATATTACTATTTTGTGCATTTTAAATATTCATTAATATAACCAAGTGAATTAAGCTCACCTATTAATAAAAATAGTAGGCTTTATTTGTTAGTTTATTTGCCGATTTAATTGAAAAGTTATATAGCACTAATCATCATTAAGTAAGGTGATTTTATTCGAATATGTCTGCAAAAAATAATGAATACGATTAGAGCGCCTTTTCGATAACATCACTCTAATTTGCCCGGCAAGTAAAGCTTCACTTCGTTTAACTTTTACTAATGGCACAAAAGGTTTGTTATCAATGCTGATAGTGGTCATGTGATGACATATTGCTTTTATTCTTGCTTGTTCGATATCCAATGATCCAATCCTAATAGGAGTTATTTATGCGTATGATAACTATCGCATAACTTATAACTGCTTTAAGTTGTTCTGGAAATGTGTCTTTTTGTTTTTGCTTACAGAATTAATCACAATGATAACATCGAAATAACAAGCTATTTACACCACACTTTACCGCCGATCATTTTAAAGGCAGGTGTACCTCTAATTAAGCAATCTCGGGCAAATACCTTCTTACATTTTGGGCATGTACAAGGCGTTTCGGTAAAGTTTTGACTAATGCGTTCTTTAAAACATTTAAGTAAGGCGCCCTTTCCGCCTTTACGGTATTTAAACAGCAGGAAATTACAGCCCTTACAATATATATCAACTGTCTTGCTCGGGCCTTTTTTGTTGGGTTTTGACATTATTTAGTTATTGCTTAGCAATACCTAAAGCGGCCAAATTATTAGCCATATCTTGAGCAGCAGATTTTGGTGAAATATCATCATCAATTTTGACTATTTTACCTTCTTTAGAGATATAGAAAGTGACGCGACTGGCAACTTTGAACATATTAAGCACTTGATACGCTTTCGCCGCTGTTTTAGTAGGATCACTTAACATGGGGAAGTCAGCACCCGTTTTCTCAGCAAAGTCTCTGTTATCATCAATAGGGTCGACACTAGCCATAACGTAACTAACATCAAACTCTCGAATTAGGTGTCCTTGTTCTGTCAGCGATTTACATTCAATAGTACAACCACGGGTATTTGCCATTGGATACCAAGCTAAAACCACTGCTTGTTTGCCTTTGTAATCACTTAATTGGTAATAATCACCAGTCGTTGCTTGTAGTTTAAAATTTGGTGCAATGTCGCCCACTTTTAAATCGGTTGCTAACGCGGAAAATCCAACGAGACTTACTAAGCTACAAATGACTAGAATCGATTTTTTCATACTGTTTATTTTCGTAAAATTGATGTTAACTTTCATGTTGATACTCTTTATTTAAAAAGGAAGATATAAGAATTAGCTATAGTGTATGGTGTTATTTCGTTGATTAAAAGTTATTAAGTGACATTCTTAAAATGGTCACGGTAGTAAAAACCTTGTACAAAATCACACTTAAGCTGTTGAGCTAGTTGCAAGTCTTCATACGTTTCTACCCCTTCTAAGATCACTTTTTTGTTCGCACTATGTGCGTAATCAATAATTGATTTAACTAGCAACATGAAGTTATGATTTTTTTGGTTTTGCACAACAAATTTATCTAGCTTTATATAGTTAACCAATTGAATTACTGAAGTAGAAATCATAGATTGAGGATTACACACATCATCTATAGCGGTGTGGATATTGCTTTTCGCTAAGTTATCAATCATGGCCAAGCTCATAATGGCGTCATTAATTTCTGAGTTCTCAATTAACTCAACGACGACATTAGACTTTTTAAACGCTTTAAATAATTTTAGAAAAGGGTTGCTTTGACCAATGACACCGCTTGAGAAATAAGAGTCTTGATCTAAATTAACAAAAATATCATGGTCATCAACAGCATGAGATAATTGTAACTTTTTCTGTTGATATTCAACCTGGAACAAACTCAGTGGGCTTGTATGGAGTGACTCATAAACAAGGTCTGGTCTAATAAGCGTATTATTAGCAGAATAGAATCTAGCCAAAGACTCATAGGCAAAAATCTCTTGGCTTTTGCAACTAACTATTGGCTGGTATTCAACACCAAAGCGTCTATTTTCGATTAGATCGATTAAACACTCTGGGTTGAGTAGCTTTTTATCTTTCATTCATTGCAGCCGATAATTTCTTATTCGGCCCTTCCTATAACAACTATTGAACAATAACTGTAAATAAGAATCATTATCGTGTAAAGAAGTGTTTTATTAATCGCGATTGATTGCCATTAATTTGCGCGTTATGGCCGGAATATCGGTCATTGATTCACCTTGATTGATGAAACTGAGTTCATCATCGATATATTCGGGTTCAGTTGACTCGACATTTTGTACTAATTCACAAGTCTCTTTGTCAATAATAATAGTGTCTTTGATAGGCTCAGGTTTACTGCTACTTATGCCCGACCCTATAATTAATATTTCAATTTCCGAAGTCAAATTTGGGTCAAGAGTTACACCTGGTACAATCAAAACAGATCGATTTGTTACCCTTGTTCTGATGTGATCAATTAAACCATTGTAGGTTGATAATTTAGGTTCTGATTTACAAAACAATTGAAAAATAATACCTTTCGCTGTATCAATGTTTGCAATAGAAACAAGTGGATTATTAAGTGCTTGATCAAGTGCGTCGAATGCCTCTTCTTCTGAATTAGCTTTACCAACTCCTAGAATAGATTCCCCTTCAAAAGACAAAATGGTTGAAAAATCATTTTTGTCGACATTGACATAGCCAGTTTCATTCAGCATTTGCACTAAGGCAATTAAAAGGTTTTTAAGCACTTCATTACTTTGGTTAAAGGCAGAAAATAAGCCAACGGTTTCACCTAATCCTGCAAGTAACAGATCGTTTGAAAGCGTAATATACGCATGTATAGGCTCTTTTATGTCACCAATACCTTGTAGGGCATAATCCATTCGAATTTGCCCTTCTGATTCAAAGGGTAAAGTCACAATAGCTAAGCAGCTAATATTTAGCTCGCGTGCTATTTTGGCCACTAAAGGACTTGCCCCAGTGCCAGTGCCACCACCAAAACCTGCAGTAATAATAACAATGTCGCTATCCATTATCGCACTACGAAGCATCCCTTCACTCTCTTGGGCTGCTTGATAACCAATACTAGGATCTGAGCCTGCGCCGTAACCATTAGTTAAGTTCTCGCCTATTAGAATTTTGTTTTCAACGTTAATGCTATTTAATGCAGCAAGATCAGTATTAACAGCAACGAGGTTAACTTGGCTTGATAGATTATTTTCATGAAGCATATTTACTGTGTTGCAGCCGCAGCCACCAATGCCAACTACAGTAATCAATAATTCAGGATTACCCTTTAAAAGTTCTTTCATATTATTCCTCGCTCAATCAATAAAGCAATTACCTAATTCGCTTCCTAGCTTTTATCGAAGCCTAGGGAGAGCCAGTTTTTTACCGGTTCATGTTAGGTCGTTTTTTGACAAATTAATCTCTCATTCATTTCATTATAGAGATCAAATTCTGCATGATCCACACTAAATAAATAACTCTGAGCACTCTTAATCAATTAGTCATTATCAAATATATTTATTCAAAATAATTTCATGGCTAAAAACCTTATTAGATTTATTTATAAAACGTATATTACATAAATAAAAACCTATAGAAATAGTAAACAGTCACCTACATAAAGGTTTAAGAGTTACTGGGGTTTCTATCTTAGGCTTATAGAGTTACCAGGGTCATTCAAAGGAGATGTAACGGGGTTGTCAGAGTTACCAAAATATTGCCATGTAGAGTCATTAGAGTTATGATAATTTATGGGCCGTTTTAGACGTGTTAGGAGTTAAAATGAAGTATGCAATTGTGTTTATATACGATGACAATAAATCAGAATATCAGGTATCAGTACCCGATCTTCCTGGGTGTGCAATTACAGAAAAAACTATTGATTTAGGCATGGAAGAAATTACAAAAGCGATTAAATCTCACCTTGCTATATTGGCCGAATACGGTGAAAAAGTGCCTAATGCAAAGGGATTAGAAAGCCATAGACAAAATTATATACTGGAAAATCCGCATACATTTTCACAAGCTTTTTGGGCAATAGTAAGTATTGATATAACCCCCTATCTTGGAAAGAGTCATAAAATAAACGTAACTCTACCGGAGTTACTCATTGCTCAAATAGATGACAAGGTAAGTAAATCTTCAGATTACAAAACGCGATCTGGATTTATTGCCAGTGCTTGTTTTACTGAATTAGAAAAATAGTGTCGGTTAGTTGTTAGAATTGATTTTGAAGTTAATCTTAGTTGGCAAATTATTTTCTAACATTAGAAATTAATTTGCTGTTCTAAAGTCTTTTAAGTTGTCAGACAAAGAAATTTAATTTTTTAAATTGGTTTCGCTTACCTAAATTTAAATTATTACTAGGCCGCGAGTTGATGTAAACCAAGTAGGATTATATTTTTGATAAGATGATTTAAGTTTAGTTAAATCAACTTGAGAATAGCAATACAAAAAATTACTAAACCAGCACAGACAAATTAATTTGGTTAGCCGCATGACTAATTTTTTCAAAGTAAGAAACGTCTTTACCCTCTTCATTCACATCAGCAATAAAGTCGAACTGTGCCATCTTAGGTATTGGTAGAATTTTTTCTAACTCGGTAATATTTTCTGAAAAGTTGTTCATCGGATCGCTAGTGGCACAGTTCGCAATCCAGGCAACGCAATTTAAGCCGTCCGCTTTAATAGTTTCATAGGTTAATAATGCATGATTTAAACAACCCAGCTTCATATTAACAATTAGAATAACCTCTAGATTAGTCTCTTTGACAAAGTCTGAGAGAAATTGGTAACTCGGTTTATTGTTATCACTACTTTTATCAGCATTATCATTCGATAAAACTGTCATTTCACCAAGCGGTAAGCGCCATCCACCAGCACCTTCCACTAACGTAACATCAGCGTTAAGTGATTTAACTTGTTGGTAATGATGATTTATATCTGCAATCGTAATCTGTTTATTTTCTTTTTTTGCGGCAATATGCGGTGCGATGGGTTGTTCAAAAGCAATGGGATTGATATGGGCAATACTTTGACCACAGTTAGCAAACTCACTGAGTAATTTTGCATCTTCATTTATCAACTGCCCACCGACTAATTCACAACCTGCAGAAATGGGTTTAAACGCCGCAACTTTCATCAACTCATTTGTAGAAGGTTTGTTGTGGTGGGTAAATGCATGAATTAAAGCGCAGCTGACAAATGTTTTACCTGCATCGGTATCTGTTGCGGTAACAAAAAATTGTTTCATATTTATTTCTTAAGTAAAGTTTCTTAAATGAGTTTATCGGTCGATTTTATTAAGTTGATTTTTCCGCATACTACAATAATGAATAACATTAAAAAGCCTTAGAACTTTTTTACAAAGGCTAAGGCTTAGTATCTGGCGTGGTGATAGTTACCGTTATGTAATGATTTAACTGATTTAGTTACGTTAGTTATTTAATTTAACCACTAAACCAGAAAACAAACGATAAGTTGCTGGATAAATACCACTAGGCTCTAGAAAATCTTGATAGTGTTCTGTCATTTTAAACCACTTATCTTTTCCTGACAGACCTCTGTTTTGTTTCTGCGCTAAATGATTAGCACCTAAGCCTTTTAACTCACGTGCTAAATGGATTACGTTTTGATATTCCAATACGATATCTTGGCACTTTTGTTCGACCAATTTACCATTTTCATTATTGAATAAAGTATTAAGCTCTGTAACCGTTTTAAAATCGATAACATGTTGGTCGTCGTCTACTTGTTTCCAAGAAGATTTCAGCTCGTGTAATGTACCGTCTACTAAAGTGGTGAAAATAAGCAATCCACCAGGCTTTAATATTCTTAACATTTCAGTAATGGCTTCATCGAGTGGATCAAACCATTGAATGACTAAATTGGAATAAATGAAATCTATGCTGTTATCTTGCAGCGGTAATTTATGGGCATCGGCTTCTAGCCATAATATTTTTTTATTACGGTGTTCTTTGGCAAAATTCAGCATCTCATTTGAAATATCTAAACCAATAACTTGGTTATAAGTACTCGCTAATAAGTCAGTAAAAAAACCAGTGCCTGAGCCTAAATCTAAAACCGTTAGGTCGTTACGATTCGGTAACCAAGGCATTAGATGCTTACCGGAAAAACGTTGTAACCTTGCTGATACATCATAAGATTTACTGGCAGATCCGAAACTTTTCCCAATCTTTACTCTGTTTGTATTTTTATGTTCTGTTTGAAACATTAAGCTATTGCCTTATTAATGCATTCTGCTAAATATATGATATCTTTAATGTTATGGTTCGCGCAGATGGTAACGCGTAACCTTGAGCTATTAACTGCAACTGTTGGCGGCCTTATAGCAGTTAACCAAATGTCCTGTTTTTTGAGCTTATCACTTAACGTCAGTGCTTTTTTCTCATCGCCAATTATTATGGCATGAATTGAAGATTCTGTGGAAACTAACTCAATTTCTGGGGCCAGTAATTTCGAAAATAATGCACTCAATTCACTGATTTTTTCTCTGCGCCATTGCTCTTTTTGAATAAGCTCGATGCTTTTTTTAGTGGCCCAAGCGACAGCTGGTGATATTGCTGTTGAGTAAATGTAGTGACGAGAAAAATTAACCATATACTCGTGCAGATCGTCGCTACAGGTTAAAAATGCGCCACTGGTACCGATTGCTTTACCCATGGTCGCCATCGTAATATCTATATCCGCAAAGTAATTACTGCCCTGTCCTTCGTTACCGATTACACCAATACTGTGTGCATCATCTAAATAAAGCCAGGCTTGTTGTGATTTTGCAACTTGTGCGAGCTCTAATACTTTAGCTTGGCAACCATCCATACTAAAGACTCCTTCAGAGGCAATTAGTTTATTTTGATATTTGGTGGTTTTACTTAATAACGTTGTTAAATGTTCAATATTATTATGATTGAATCGTTTTACCTTTGCCTTACTATGGTAGGCACCATCAATCATAGATGCATGACTGAGTTTATCTAAATAAAAATGGCTTTCTTCATTTTTACCTAACGCTTGGAATAGCGCTAAATTAGCGGCAAAACCACTAGAAAATAATAGGCACTTAGGTTTATTTAACCACTGACAAATATCAGCTTCCAATGCTTGATGAGCATAGTGATAGCCAGTAACTAAACTTGAACTACTGGAACAAACGCCAAATCGGTCCGCCCCTTCTTGTAACGCTTTGTTTATTTCAGCATGATTATTTAAACCTAAATAATCATTAGACGAAAAGTTCAGATATGACTTTCCATTGATAATAATTTCATTGCTTTGACTTGTCGTACTATTACAAACCAATTGACGATATCGAGACTTAGTTTTTTGCTCAATGACATCATGTTGAATAAAATCAAAATTCATAATGAAATTCTACTTAAATGGATAAGCTTAACAAGGGGATAGCGAGTTTAATCGTTATCACTTTTAATGATAACGATTATACCTATGTTACCTGAAATTGCGAGTTTCAGAATGACTGTGCAATTCATGAGCGTTAGCTCTTTTTATTAAGGGTAGTTTCTTTATAAAAAGAGCATTATTTGCACTGACATCGCCATAGGGGTTATTTAGAAAGTACTTATGCTGATGCGTTGTAAAACAAGTCACTGTTTTGTTGATCAACAATCGCTGTTTTAACAATATTATCTGAACGCTCAGTATCGCCAGCCACTGTTTCAGTATTTATGCCTAGTTTTTCAAACAGAGCAATATCTTGATTCGTTTCAGGGTTTTCTGCAGTAAGCAATTTACAACCATAAAAGATTGAGTTAGCACCGGCAAGGAAACACATCGCTTGCATCTGCTCATTCATCGCCGTACGTCCTGCAGATAATCTCACATGGCTATGTGGCATCATGATGCGGGCCACGGCAATACAACGGATAAAGTCAAAACTCTCTAAATCATCAATATCAGCTAAAGGTGTACCTTCCACTTTTACCAACATGTTAATGGGTACACTTTCAGGTTGTGGGTTTAAATTTGCAAGTTGTATTAATAAAGATGAGCGATCAACCGCTTTTTCACCCAAACCAACAATACCACCACTACATACTTTCATACCGGCACTGCGAACATTACTCAAAGTATCAAGTCTATCTTGAAAGGTACGGGTAGTGATTATTTGATTATAATGCTCAGGAGAAGTATCAAGGTTATGGTTGTAATAATCTAAACCAGCGCCATTTAATTGATCAGCTTGATCGCCCGATAACATACCTAACGTCATGCATGTTTCCATACCAAGCGCTTTAACACTCTTAACCATATCGAGTACATAAGGCATATCGCGTTCTTTAGGGTTGCGCCAAGCAGCACCCATACAAAAACGGGTTGAACCCATTTCTTTGGCTCTTTGCGCTGCTTCTAATACTTTTTCAACGGCTAATAAACTTTCTTTTTCTAGGTCAGTTTTATTACGTGCACTTTGAGAACAGTATTTGCAATCTTCTGGGCAAGCACCAGTTTTAATCGATAATAAAGTACTGACTTGTACTTCATTAGGGTTAAAGTTTTCTCTATGAATCGTCTGTGCTTTAAACATGAGGTCGTTAAAAGGCATAGCAAATAATGCTTCTACTTCTTTTAAATTCCAATTGTGACGAAGGATAGAATTCAACGATTGTGCTTGTGTTGATAACGGTGGTGTTAGTACGGCTTCTGACATATATAAATCTGACATAGAACTCAATTGCATCTAATTAACTTAACGAGTAGTCTAGCCAGACTACTCGTGATGTCAACGACTAACAATACTTTTGGTTAACAAATGAACAATAAACATACAATGATGAGCCCATCTGAACAAAATTCACTACTTCGTTTTGATAAAGAGAACGTTTGGCACCCTTATACTTCAATGTCAGAGCCACTACCAAGCTATTTAGTCGATAGCGCAGAAGGTGTAACAATCAATTTAGCCAGCGGAGAGCGACTCATTGATGGTATGTCATCGTGGTGGTCTGTTTTACATGGCTATAATCACCCTAAGTTAAATGCAGCCCTTGTGGAACAGGCGTCAAAAATGTCGCATGTTATGTTCGGTGGTTTAACGCATCAAAGTGCTATTACCTTATGTGAAAAATTGATTAATTTAACGCCTGAAGGTTTAGATAAAGTTTTTCTGTCTGATTCTGGTTCAGTTAGTGTTGAAGTTGCAATGAAAATGGCTCTTCAGTATCAACATGCAGTCGCTGAAAAAAAGAAGATTACGTTAACCAAAACTAAGCTGTTAACCGTTAAAAATGGCTATCACGGTGATACCTTTGCCGCAATGTCGGTATGCGATCCTATAACGGGTATGCATCAAATATTTGAACAAGTATTAATGCAGCACTTCTTTGCTCCGGCGCCTACGATAAAGTTTGGTGAACAATGGTCAAGTGACGATGTTACTGAGCTAGCTGCATTATTTGCAGAGCATCATAATGACATAGCCGCATTTATTATCGAGCCTATAGTGCAAGGTACCGGTGGTATGCGTTTTTATCACCCTGAATATTTAAAATCCTGTCGCTTACTCTGTGATAAGTATGATGTTTTACTTATAGTCGATGAAATTGCAACAGGCTTTGGAAGAACCGGCAAACTGTTTGCCTGCGAATGGGCAGGTATTAATCCAGATATCATGTGTTTAGGTAAAACCCTAACAGGTGGTTATATTACCCTTGCCGCAACCTTGTGTACCACGCACATTGCACAAACCATCAGTGAAGGTGCTGCAGGTTGTTTCATGCATGGACCTACGTTTATGGGAAATGCCCTCGCCTGTGCTGTAGCGAATGCTAGCATTGATTTACTGTTAGAAAATGATTGGCAATCTCAAGTACAAGCGATTGAAAATACGCTTGTTAGCCACCTTAAACCGTTAGAAAAACATGCAAGGGTAAAAGATACGAGGGTTTTAGGTAGTATTGGCGCGATACAGTGCAAACAAAATGTCAATGTAGCGCAGATACAAAAACGTTTTGTTGAATTAGGTGTTTGGATCAGACCTTTTGGTCAGCT
>OJAZ01000812.1_pt1 | contig 11834 bp, 8 predicted proteins | sample 1589851 | NCBI WGS metagenome assembly OJAZ01 (sample SAMN05416792, study PRJEB24817) | seawater metagenome | isolation source: Sea water | place: Canada:Atlantic | collected 2013-07 | reverse complement strand
TCTACACGTAAGGAGTCGTCGGCAGCGTCAGATGTGTATAAGAGACAGGCCATACACTGTTTGCTCTCCAGGACCAGTATTAAGCAGTTGCACAATGCTGGAAGGAACGTCTTCGCTCGCATCACCAACGGTCTTTGCGGCCAAAGAATCGGCTCCAGCTAACTGAGAATTTTTATTCAGAGGAACTGTCGTAGCCAGAGTGGAAACAATACGTTGGGGGCGCAAAACGTCGGCTTCAGGCACGTCATTCATATGCCAAGCAGTGGCATAACCATTGTCACGTAATTCAGATAATAGTTGCCTACTGGAAGCACCCATTTGTGGCACCGCAATGACCCTGAATAATGTAGTTCCATTACGTTCAGACGGCGTAATCTGTAAATCTGCGTTAAAGGCTCTGTTGGCAAGCGCGGCGGACGCCTGCATTGACGCTCTGAGGGCATTGGCTTCGTCAGCAAAACTACCAATGACAACGCCACCAGTTGAGGCAAACTGGGCATAGTTAGCAGTGGAAGTGGCGGCCAAAACCGGCCCATAGCACAGCAACTGGACCAACATAAGGCCCATAAGAATCAAAACGCGAATGACAATTTCCCCTAAAAACGATGCACAAAAACAAGCGCAGCTAGTCTGCGGCACTTTCATAGCAATGAAAAGGCACATAACATAGACAATCACTTATTCGGGGAGATAGTAAAATGGCTATATCGGCCTCTTCAACGTCACAACTTTTAGTCGAGCAGCAGCAACATATCTTAGTTTTGACGCTAAATAGACCCGACCGACTGAATGCCATAAGCCCAGACATGCTCAATGAACTGTCCCGCAAGGTGGTGGAAGCCGACAAAGATCCTGAAATACGCTGCATTGTGCTCACCGGAAGCGGACGCGGATTTTGCTCCGGGCTCGACCTAATCGACACCAACGATCGACGTGACAGCGAAGCAAAAGACGCTGAAGGCGATCAGCCTAAGGGCAATAATCGACCAGCACGTAAGTTATTTGATTTGCGCGACGCACCTATTAATGTCATGTGGCACTGCGACACACCCATTATTTGCGCTATCAACGGCGCAGCTGCAGGCTATGGCATGGATATGACCTTGCTCTGCGATATACGCATCATGTCTGAGAAGGGCAAAATGGCTGCCATTACGGCAAAACGAAATGTGGTTCCGGAAAGCGGCGGCACATGGCTTCTGCCAAAGCTTGTAGGTTGGGCTAAAGCGGCGGAACTCTATTATCGAGGGCGTACGGTAGGCGCGGAAGAAAGCCTGTCTCTAGGTTTAGTAAATACCGTGGTGCCCCACGACGAGCTTTTGGATACCGCTATGACCTGGGCTCAGGAGATCGCAGACAATGCGCCTGTTGCAGTGCAGACTACCAAACGCATGATGCGCATGGGTATGGAAGAGTCTTACGACACCTCAGTAGATCATCTGATGATGCATCTACATGGTTTGTTTCAAAGTGAAGATTTTGAAGAAGGTTTAAAGGCGTTTCTTGAGAAGCGTAAGCCTGAGTTCACAGGGCGATAACTAGCTACGCCCTCTCCGGAATGCTATGGAGCGGGCAAAAACCTACCTAAAGCCTCACCAGCTTTTAGGCAGGTACTAGCCACACAGCGGCTATTTCTCTTTCGCCTCTCTACGAATGGTATCAGCGCCGCTGGGATCAACAATCATGCCATGCACTATCTGATTATTCGCATGACCCAACTGCTGTAAGCCCATGGCGGACTGCAGCGCGGTCCACAAACCCTGCGCATCTTGGGCTTGGTTGACACTTTGTTTCGCCAGCCTCAGCCCCATACTCGGTCGCTGGGCAATCCGCGCAGCCATTTGCTGGGTGAAATCGGTTAACTCGGGCCTTGGCACAACGTGATTAACCATGCCGCAAGATTTCGCCTCCATCGCCGAGATACGCCCCCCAGTGAACAAAAGCTCTTTCGCCTTACGCACCCCAAACTCCCAAGGGTGGGCAAAGTACTCTACGCCATTCACCCCAAAAGCTACCACCGGATCAGAAAACGTGGCGTCATCGGACGCAATGATTAAATCGCATACCCAAACCAACATCAGCCCACCGGCAATGACCTTGCCCTGCACCTCAGCAATGGTCGGTTTAGGCAAGTTGCGCCAGCGCCAACATAAACCCAGATAAATCTCTTCCTCTTGCGCTTGATGGCCCTCAGCACCGGGCTTGTCAAAGCCACCCCAGTTACTCACTTGAGCAAAATCTGTGACTTTTTCTTTGTCTGCCAAATCGTGACCAGAGGAAAAATGCGGCCCATTGGCGGCCAGTACAATGACTTTGACTTCGTCATCTCGAGCGGCCAAATCGAAGGCTTCGTTGAGCTCGTAGAGCATTTTTTTGTTCTGCGCATTGCGCATGTCCACGCGATCAAGGGTAATACGCGCAACGGCGTCATTTATTTCATACTGAATTGTCGAAAACTCTGACATTGTCTCCTCCCCGGAATAGAATGCTCTGATACTAGCAACTGGATTGGCCTGAGCACATGGCTCTCGAAACAATAACAAACAAAAGTTTAGGCTGGAGATGGATCGCAGTAGCTTCGTTGTTTGTACTCGGCCTAGGCAGTTTCGCTGCCGGAGTCACCCTAAGTGAGCGGCCATTTACCGAAAGCGACGGTCTGGCTGTGCAGATCTACTACATTTTGGGTTTATTCGTTGTCGGCGGATTAGACCTTGGCGTGCCCACTGGCGGCCCAGTATGGGCTCGGGGCTTACTCTGGATCACATACTTTGGCGCGCCCTTGCTCACCGCATCCGCGGTCATAGAAGCCGTCATCCGAGTCATTAACCCACAGCAATGGCTGCTGCGTAACTTAGAAAACCATATTGTGATTTTTGGTTCAGGAGACCTGACAACCAGTTATTTGCGTATGCTGCGCAGACAGTCGCCTCATGATCGAGTCATTGTGGTAGATGATCATTTCAACTCCATTCGCGAGCAAGAATTACAGCAGCGTTATGGCGTGGTGACCGTCGTCGGTGACCTCACCTTGGGCTTCTCGCTGAAGAAACTTGCCTTGCCCAAAGCCCGCCGAGTGTTGCTATTAGGCAACGATGACTACCAAGCCTTTGAGGCGGCAACGCGAGTTTTAGACGTAGCCCCTAACTTGAAATTCCGCGTGGTCGTACACTGCCAAAACCTGCGCTTTATGCGCAGTTTGCTGCGCACCTCTCTGGGTCGTCACTGTATTATCTTCAATACTTACAACCTTGCTGCGCTGGGTTTTGTACGCAACAACTTAGTCGAGCATTTTCGCCGCACCCATAACCGCGACAATGTCGTTATCGCTGGGTTTGGGCGCTTTGGCCAATCCGTATTGGAGCAATTGGAAAGAACTGCTGGCAGAGAGCTCTCCCATGTGGCTCTGATTGACCAAGACGCTGAGCGCCGTATTCAGGTTGTTGAGGAACAGCAAAGTCTGGGCAAAGATTATCAACGCTCTGTATTCCTAGGGGACATTTCCCACCCTGAAGTGTGGCGCAATGTCTCGAGTAAAATTGACCTGAGCTTAGAAAACACTGTGGTGATATTGGGCACAGGTAATGAACGCGACAATTTGCGCACGGCGCTATGGATTAAGCAGCAATATCCAAAAGTGCTGGTGTATACCCGCTCAAATAGTGTGTCGAAGTTCGCTATGTCAGTAGCCGAAGAAAAAGATCTGCACGCATTCAGTATTAATCAGCTAGTAGAAGACATGATTCCCAACCGCTGGACTCGCTAATTTTTAGCAAGCGTCAGAGAACAATGGTTTGTTGCCAGCGAATACCTACGGCAAGGTCATAGCTAACTCATAACAAAATCAGAGCAAAGTCATAAAAAGCTGCGAAAAATCAGTCGGCAATATTATTTTGCATGGGCAAGTAATTTGGCAGCGCCTCAATTCTGGCCATCCACGCCAAAATATTGGCGTACTCAGTTAGATCAAAACCGCCGTCTGGGGCCACATGCGTGTAAGCGTAAAGCGAGATATCCGCAATAGTCAGACCCTCGCCAGCTAAATAAGGCGTTCTACTCAATTGCGCATCCATAATCGCCAAGGCTTTATGCCCACCCGCCTGCTTACTTGCAAACTCACCTTGGCGCTCAGTTGGTAATCCAAGGAAGTGCTTTATAAAACGCGCAACCGCAATATAAGGCTCGTGGCTATATTGTTCAAAAAATTGCCATTGCAATACCCGCCCTCGCGCCAGACCAGCGGCGGGTAGATACTCAGAACCCTCAGCCAAGTAATTCAAAATGGCATTAGACTCGGACAAATATTCTTTGCCCCCGGCCTCACTATCCGTGATCTCCAATAGCGGAATTTTGGCATTGGCATTTAGCTGTTTGAACTCAGGACTTTGGGTATAACCGGACAAAACATCCACAGCCTCCCAGTCATAGGGCACGCCCATAAACTCCAACAACATCGCTATTTTGTAGCAATTGCCGGAAAGCATATCACCGTAAACACGATATCTATTCATTGAACGCCCTCCACCTAAGTTAACGACACGCCAGTCTAGAGGTCGCTACCAACCACACTGCCGATCTTTGTTCTGCTCTTGCAGCCAACCCATTAAAGGCTGGAAATAATCAATGATAGGCGACGCATCCATTGTCCGCTGCCCAGTTAACGCATACATGGCCTCTGGCCAAGGCTGACTAGCTCCCATGCTCAACATCTGACCCAGTTTTTCCCCAGCGGCTTTATTGTTGTATATGGAGCAGTCATGCAACGGCCCTGTATTGCCCGCCGCCTCGCATAGCGCTTTATGAAACTGAAACTGCATCACATGAGACAAAAAGTAACGGGTATACGGCGTATTGCCAGGAATATGAAATTTGGCGCCTGGATCAAAATCTGCTTCCGTACGCGCAACAGCGGGTGCAATACCTTGATAACGTGTGCGCAAATCCCACCAACCCGCGTTGTAATTCTCTGGCGTAATTTCGCCTGAAAATACACGCCAACGCCATTGATCAATGAGCTTACCGAAGGGCAAGAACGCAATCTTATCCAACGCCAACTTCATCTGTTCGTTAATGGTTGCCTGTTCACTTCGGGTCACTTCAGGCACTAGGCCCTTTTCTTTCAGATAGGCTGGGGTCATAGATAAAACGATAGTGTCACCAATGGCTTCATGGAATCCATCATGGGCACCGCCTTTAAACAACGGGCGCTGTTCTTTGTACATTAGGTAATAATAAATGTGGCCTAACTCATGGTGCAGAGTAGATAGCTGCTCTTCATTCACTTCTACGCACTGCTTAATTCTTGGATCATTACCATTGTCTAAATCCCAGGCACTGGCATGACAAACCACGTCTCGATCTGCTGGCTTGGTGAGCATAGAGTTTTGCCAAAAACTGTCGGGCAATTCAGGCAGGCCTAGTGAAGTGAAAAACGCTTCAGCGGTTTCAGTCATACGCACTGCATCATATTCTTGGTCAACCAGCGCTTTATTCACATCTAATGAGGCAACACCGGGATAGGGTTCTAACAAGTCATAAATATTGCCCCAAGACTGCGACCACATATTACCCAAAAGGTGCGCAGGGATAGGACCGTTACTTGGCACCAAGTCTTCGCCATATTTTGCGCCTAACTGTGCGCGCACATGGCAATGCAATTCTTCATAAAGCGGCTCAACTTGAGACCACAGACGTTCGCTCTCCTGCTCGAACTCCGCCACGCCCATGTCGTAACCACCCTTCCATAAATCGCCGAGGTCTTTTGCCCCCACTTCGCGCGCACCTTCATTAGCCAATTCTACAAAGCGCTCGTACATGGGGCGCATAGGTGGCGAAACGGTTCTCCACCCAGTCCAGGCATTTAGCTGCTCTGAGTAATCTCGAGATTTGGCAAGGATATTCTCCAACTCAGGCAAAGTTGAACAAACGCCGCTGATAGGGTCACAGTACTCGCCCGCGCCATACATGCCCTCTAAATCTGTAGCCAACTGAGAAAGCTCAGCACGCTTAGCGGCATCGTCTGGTGCAGGCAAGGAGGATCCGCGCAGAATCAGCTCTATGCCCCTGGCAGTTTCTGTATCCATGGGCAGGTCTTTATAATCCCGGGCCTGCTCAATGACTCTGCTTTGAAATGCCAACTGACGCTCGCCAGCTTTGGCGGCCAAGATCCCAGTGTCCGGGGTAATATGGGTTGAGCGCACCCAATAGGCCGCGCCCACCTCTTTATCTAATTCTAACGACTCGGCCTCCACATTACGTAGGAACTCAACCGGATCTTTGGTTTGAGCGGATTCATCTGCCGGGGTTACCGGGCTTTGACAAGCACTGAGGCCCAGCCCAAAAAACGCCACCAAGAAAAATAAGTAATTATGCATATCTCACCTTTAGTAGATTCACTCCCGCAGGAATTTTAGGAGTCAAATTGATTGCACATCGTGCAATTTCAAACATCTATCTTTCGAGCCTTTTATTCAGACTGCCCTTTTCAAACTCTAAATTTCCGGCAGTTCAATTGCCACCGCCGTTTTTCATTAATTCACCAATGCAATTAAAAGCCCTAGTGGAAACGAGCAATCTTTATCCAATATCTCAACCTCTATACCCGATCTTAGAATGGGCAGTTAACAAACTCGAACTTAAACAAATTACCCTACATAACCTACATAACCTACATAACCTGCATAGCAAACTTATTAAATAGATAGCGAATGGGTATCTACAAGCGGTAGTTTTTCGCCGAGCCAACGAGTTGTTGCTATCTTGACACCACAGCTTTGTCCGCGTCGATTTAAGTCAGACTACCGAAACTTTCATACATTTGCTGATTACACGGCTTCAGAGAATGACTACTATTGGTCAACTAAAAATTATTCAGTAGTGCACATGACCGTATTATCTGTTCTCGATTTATCCCCCATTGCAGAGGGTGGCGACGCTCGCCAAGCCCTGAACAACAGCCGCTCTCTGGCGCAACACGCAGAGTCCGCTGGCTACCATCGTTATTGGGTCGCCGAACACCACAATATGCGCGGCATTGCCAGCGCGGCTACCTCGGTGGTCATTGGTCACATTGCTGCGGGCACATCAAAAATTCGCGTGGGATCTGGGGGCATTATGCTACCCAATCATTCACCACTGATGGTGGCGGAGCAGTTTGGCACATTAGAAGCCCTGCACCCCGGACGCATAGACTTAGGCCTGGGGCGCGCGCCGGGTACAGATGGTGTAACCGCTCATGCGCTGCGCCGTACGCTGAATAGCGACCCCAACCAGTTCCCACAAGATGTTATAGAACTAAAAGGCTACCTTAGCGACCAGCATGGCCCTGGCCAACGCGTCACCGCTGTACCTGGCGAAGGCAGCAATATTCCCATGTATATTCTCGGTTCAAGTTTATTTGGCGCCCAACTGGCCGCCATCCTTGGCCTGCCCTTCGCCTTTGCTTCGCATTTCGCGCCTGAGGCAATGATGCGTGCCATCGCTTTATATCGGCAAGAGTTCGAACCCTCAGAGCAACTGAGCAAACCCCACGTGATCTTAGGCTTTAATATTTGCGCAGCAGATACCGAAGAGGAAGCCATGCTGCTGCGCAGTTCTGGCCTGCGCGCGTTCTTAAACTTGCGCCAAGGCAAAGCGGGGCCTCTGCCCAAACCCGAAGAAGATTTTGAGAATAACCTCACAGAAATGGAGAAGTCGCTAATGACTCAAGTGAGTTCTGCGGCAGCCGTGGGCAATATTGATCAAGTAAGAGCGCAGACCGCAGAATTTTTGGCCAAAACTGGCGCAGACGAGTTAATTATAGTGGCGCAAATACACGACCACGAAGCGCGCTGTAAAAGCTACGATCTGGCTTATCAAGCCTGCGCGGATCTGTAGTTCGCCGCACAAAACACCTAGGCATAAGTAGTTTAGGCCGATAAAAAAAGCCCGGTATAACCGGGCTTTTTTATGCTTTTACAACTTTCAGCTGGTAGATCATCCAGTTATTTGGTTAGCCATATTGGCGACGACCAAGCGCGGTCTTGAATGGTGGACTGCATGTCAGGTCGAGGCGCAACACCTGCGGCAATGGCATCATAAGTTGACCAGCGGCAAGTTGGATTCTCCAGCACGCGCACGTAATAAAACGCTTTCTGGGCTGGATCATAATCTGGGTCTTGCCAAACCGCAGAAAGCTCACTGTCGCCCTTATTCGGTGTCACAGTGCAATCCGCCACATTAACGCGAGCACCGTTATCGCCGCATCGAGCAGTTTGCGCATCCACCGTCTGACCATCAGAACAGGCAATGTCCATTACCCGTTCTTGGGTCTTACCGTCCTCAACCCAACCCTTAACCATTTGCAAACGTTGCAGTGGCTGAGTGTCTGGATCACGGGATGCCCAAACATAGAAGCTGGGTTTGCGTTCACCTTGAACCGTTAAATCAGACCCCATAGGTACACCGTTGGCATAAGCCTGCGCAATGTTGTCTTGGGCATTGAGTAAAGATTGATCAAAGTCGTAACCGGCAAAGAAACGCAACTTGATGTGCGAACCACTGGTAGAGAACGTTTCTTTTCTACGCATAGCGTCAAAAATCGCCTCACGAGTATTCGACTCAGCCCAAACACCCGCTAAACCCGATGCACCCCAATATTTGGACGCTGGGTCAAGATACTCGGGCGACTCTGGTGTTGAGGTAGGCGTGGGCACGCTGCCCCGGCGGTAAGGTTCAAAATCTAATACACCGGTTTTGCTCCAATAGTTGTCTTCCTCGAATGAGCCCGCTGCATTGTGGGTATCGGATGCGCCAATCACGCCAAATTTGTAGGGGTTTGCGCCAACTTTTGACTCAATCAACAGGCCGTTCAAATACGCTTCGCGCACATAACTGCCTTCAACTTTACTGGCTTGAGGTCGCCCCATACCTACCCCGCGAGTGCTCACCAGCTCGAAGCCTGCCCACTCATCTTGGGTGGACAACGCTGGGTGAGTTTCAGAGGTACCTTTTATCTGTGTGATCTCCACCAACGGTTCATTGCGGATACGCTTCACGGCGTAGTCATCATCTATTGGGTCACCTGCCCAATCAACCAACTTAAACATATGGCCGTTAGACTTGTTGGAGTTATGCGGTATCGCCATGGATTCCACACCCGCTTCGCGCAGGGTATCCATCCAGTCCCATAAATCTTCTGGGTCTCTGGAATGGGTGCGCGAGAATGGCACTTCTGGCACAAGATCGCTGCCTTGGAAGACAACATTGCGGTGCAGGCTGCCTGCGTCATCAGAGGTGGTCGTGTACTCGTAGGCAACAAAGGTCGTAAAGCGGCCGGGCTCATTATGCATATCTGCCGCATTGATTGAGTCTGCCCAAGCGCTACGCGTAATCGCCAGCGGCTCATTAACGTCGACCTCGCCCTTAACGATGGCAAGGCTTAACGCCCGAGCGAGACCAAAGCTGCGCAACCGATCCAACAAGCTCAAGAGACCCATGTTGTCCGGCGCATTTAAATCATGCACGACGCTCGCAAAAGGATACTTAGAAAAATCGCTGGTGGTATCCGCCGCAACCGGGGCGACCCCCATGAACATACCGTGGTCCGTAACGCCATAGAAATCTAGCGGCTCGCGCAACTGCATGTCATAACCTGCTGGATGCTTAATGGCTTCGCCTTTGGCAAAACGATAAGCATCATAAGGGGTGGCTAGCGTGCCAAACGCGTAGGCGTCAAAGGAATAAGTAGTGTGTACGTGTAAATCGCCGAAGTAGGCATTGCGATCTGGGTTTGCAGGAGGACGGTCGTCTGATTTTGTAGCCAACGCCTCATTAGAATCTGCGCTAACACTATTGCCACTCTCATTACTCTTAATGGAGGAGCGACGGTCAATAATTGTATAGTCCGTCTCAAGCAACGGTTTTCTAAGTGCATCGCGCTGCGCTTGGGTGGGCTGAGTACCGCCGCCACATGCGCTAAGCGCTAATCCTGCCAATGCATACCCTGCTAATTTACTTATTTGCATCATTCCTCTGCCTCCCGCCTTTTAGTTGTTACACATCTCAAGCTGGCCTAAAAATTACGGCACATATTGAATGGGCGAAGACCACGCTCGCTCTTGCAGCGTTGCCGCCAAATCAGAGCGGAGTGCTGTGCCGGCTCGAATAGCGTCCCAAGTGCTCCAGCGGCAAGTGGGGTTTTCTAATACACGGGTGTAGTAAAATGCACGCTGGCTGGCCTTAAAGTTTGGATCAGTCCACACGGTGCGCAACTGCGCATCGCCGGTATTGGCGCTGATACTGCAATCGCCTAAATCCACCGAAGCACCATTATCTGGACAGCGACTGGTTGTAGGGTCTACTGCCACACCACCGGCGCAAGCAACGTCTATAATCTCTTCATGGGTCTCGCCCGATGCGTCTATCCAGCCTTTAATAATTTGCAGGCGCTGAAGTGGTGCGCTGTTGGCATCCGCTTGAGCCCACATCGCAAATTGCGGCGCAGCCACAGTGGCGCTTGGGTTAGAATCAGAGGACGGCGTGAGATCTGCGCCCATGGTGACACCGGTTGCATATGCTTGCGCCACCCCGTCAGTGGAATCCAATAATTGACTGGGGAAACCGTAGCCGGCAAAAAACCGCAAACGCATACGCGGGCCAGATGTGGCAAATGTCTCTTTACGGCGCAATGCAGCGTAAATGGCTTGCCGAGTATTTTCCTCCGCCCAAACACCAGCAAGTCCAGACGCCCCAAAGGTAGGTTGAGCACCACCCACGTAGGTTTCGCCATCTACTTCGGTCATTGCTTGAGGCGCAAGGGTATTGAACAGCCAACCTTCAGCAGGACCAAAAGGCACCGAGCCGCGCAGCTGCGCATCTGAAGATAGAACACCCAGCTTAGAGCTGAACTGCGATTCGTCATTTTGCGCAGCACCCGTATGGGTATCACTGGAACCAATCACACCAAATGCGTAGGGATTGGTGACCCCTTGTGCCTCTAGCGCCAAACCGCGGCGCAAAGCATTGCGCACATAGCTGCCCTCAGGTTCGCTGGGTAGCGTGGTTGCAACGCGAAACTCCATCAACTCAAAGTTCGCCCACTCATCTGTTGTAGACAAACTTGGGTGGGTTTCCGAAGTGCCTTTAATTTGGGTAATTTCCACCAACGGCTCATTACGAATGCGCTGAACGGCATAGTCATTGTCGATAGGCATACCTGCAAAATCGACGAGCTTAAACATTTGGCCGTTAGAGCCGTTGGAGTTATGTGGGATGGCCATAGACTCAACACCTGCTTCGCGCAGCGTGTCCATCCAGCGCCAAAGATCTTCAGGATTATTTGAATGTAGACGTGAGAAAGGTACTTCTGGCACCAGGTCGCTGCTTTCAAAGACAACGTTGCGGTGCAGGTTGCCTCGGTCGTCAGACCCTGTGGTGTACTCGTAGGCAACAAACGTGGTGAAGCGACCCGGATCATTGAACATGTCCGCAGCCCTTACTGTGTCTGCCCAGGCTCGGCGGGTAATGGCCAACGTTTCCTCAGCTTCGATATCACCGCCAATAATGCCTGGCACTAAGCCAGCCAAAAGCTTGGTGAAGCTACCCAACCGATCAGGCAAACTCCAACGATCCATATTATCTGGCGCATTCAGATCATGTATCACCTCGGTGAAAGGATACTTAGACAAATCGCTATCGGTATCTGCAGCCACTGGCGCCACGCCCATAAACATTGCGTGATCGGTGACACCATAAAAATCTAATGGCTCGCTTAACTGCATGTCATAACCGGAAGGATGCTTGATGGCTTCGCCCTGAGCAAAGCGATAGGCATCATACGGTGTGGCCAAGGTGCCAAA
>OJAZ01000811.1_pt1 | contig 11834 bp, 9 predicted proteins | sample 1589851 | NCBI WGS metagenome assembly OJAZ01 (sample SAMN05416792, study PRJEB24817) | seawater metagenome | isolation source: Sea water | place: Canada:Atlantic | collected 2013-07 | reverse complement strand
GTTATCACTGCAAACATTAAACCTTGATTATACCCAAGACTATGAATACTTTTCACTAGCCATGGGCGCGGAAATTAGAACGGATGAGTTTAAAGTAACTGCCGGTGATGAATACTCTTATCGCGACTATGATACCGATGAATTTGGCAATAGCTTATATCCTGATGACCGTTCTGCCGGCACTCAAGGGTTTGGTGGTACAGCGCCAATGCAAGCCGTAGATGAAACCCGTGATGTCATCTCATTTTATATTGATGCTGAAACTGAAGTTACTGAAGACTTAATCGTCAGCGGCGCTGTACGTTACGATGATTATGAAGGCTTTGGCGACAGTACCAACTTCAAATTAGCCGCTAACTGGTCTATCACTGAGGATATTGCTATACGTGGCGCGATGAGTACAGGTTTTAGAGCACCATCAATGCAACAACTCTACACTGACAACATAAGTACTCAGTTCCAAACAGATCCTGCTAATCCTGGCGGCGATCAAATTGCCGTACAAGTGGGTACTTTTCGTAATGACTCAAACCTAGCTAAAGCGATAGGTATACCTGAATTAAAAGAAGAAGAAGCCACTAACTTTAGTTTAGGGACTGTCATTAATATTACCGATGATATTAACTTAACCATCGACTGGTACTCAATTGATATTGATGATCGAATCGTATTAAGTAACTCCCTAGGTCAAGGTTTATCACCTGCTTTAGATGCAGCACTTATTGCATCCGGCGCTGGTGCAGGTCAGTTTTTCCTAAATGGTGCTGATACTGAAACGACAGGTATTGATATCATTGCTACATGGAATACTGAACTACTCGGTGGTGACTTTAATTTAACTGCTGCCGCAAACTTTACTGAAACTGATGTGGTAAATATCTATACACCACCAGACAGTGCATTGGGTGGTATCGATCCAAGTGATGTATTTTCAGAGCAAGCTGTTTCTATTATTGAAGAATGGCAACCACAAGATCGTATTAGCTTAAGTGGTTTGTATACTATTGGTGATGTAAGTATTAATTTAGCCTTTAACCGCTATGGTGAATATACAGTTACTGACGGAGGCACACAAACTTACGGTGCTGAAGTATTAACTGACTTACGTGTTAACTATCAAGTAACTGAGAGTTTATCATTTAATATTGGTGGTAATAACTTGTTTGATGTTTACCCTGATGAAAACACTATAGGTAACTCACGTTCAGGAACAATAGTGGATGCAAGTGGCGATGTTGTAGTAAGTAGCCCTGGCGTATTTACTTATTCACGTCGTTCGGCTCCTTTTGGATTTAATGGCGCATTTTACTATGCAGGTGCTGAATTTAAATTCTAATACTAATTCTAGCGAATACTAGATAAAAAAAAGCGCAGAGTAATCTGCGCTTTTTATTTTATAACGGTTCGTCAATGCTAAAAGATATTCATATAAGCGTTAACAATAAAAAGATGGTCAAACCCTACGAAAAAAATCTTTACGTTAATCATTAAACCGTTTCGAATCTATTCAAACAATGCAGGTACTCTTACCTGACCTTCCATAAGTACGCGAGCACTTCGGCTCATACTTACTTTTTTCACCGTCCAGTTATCATTAACACATTCAGCTTGTGCGCCAACCTTTAGCGTGCCTGATGGGTGACCAAAAGTTACCTCGCATCTTTCTCCCGAGCCAGCAGCAATATTGACCAAAGTACCAGGAATGGCTGCTGCAGTACCAATAGCTACGGCAGCAGTTCCCATCATGGCATGGTGTAACTTACCCATAGAGAGTGCACGTACGTGTAAATCAATCTCACCGGCAGTAATATTTTTACCACTAGACGTTGTATAATCCTGTGCATGTGAAACAAAAGCAACTTTTGGGGTATGTTGACGGGCTTTAGCTTCTTCGATATCGCTAATTAAACCCATTTTTATCGCACCATACGCACGCATGGTTTCAAAACGTGCAAGGGCTTCATCATCATTATTTATAGCGTCTTGAAGCTCGGTACCTGTATATCCTATTTCGTCTGCATTTAAGAAAATGGTTGGAATACCTGCCATGATCATAGTCGCTTTAAATGTGCCAATATCAGGTACAACAAGATCATCAACCAAATTACCTGTAGGGAACATTGCCTCACTCGGGTCTACCGGTGCAACAAAATCAACTTTCACTTCAGCTGCAGGGAAAGTTACGCCATCGAGTTCAAAGTCACCAGTTTCTTGTACCTCACCGTTAGTGATTGGTACATGGGCAATAATCGTTTTGCTGATATTCTTTTGCCAAATTCGCACTTCACAAATACCGTTCGCAGGTATTCTGTCTGCACTCACTAATCCTGAACTAATAGCAAAAGAACCAACAGCTGCAGTAAGGTTACCGCAATTGCCACTCCAATCAACAAACGCTTTATCAATGGCCACTTGCCCAAAGAGATAGTCGACATCGTGATCCACTTGTTCTGATTTAGCTAAGATTACCGTTTTACTAGTACTAGACGTTGCTCCGCCCATACCATCGGTTTGTTTACCGTATGGATCTGGGCTACCAATGACGCGCAATAACATGTTATCGCGAGGTTTACCTGGAACCTGACAGCTTGCTGGCAAATCGGTTAAATTAAAAAATACGCCCTTAGAGGTACCTCCACGAATGTATGTAGCAGGAATTTTCACTTGAGGTTTATGCACTTGAGAATCGTGAGACATCACGTTTTCCTTTTATTTAATTAATAAAAAAGCGGCACTAACATAACTGTTAAGTGCCGCTTAAATGATTATTTTAGCGAGACTTAGCTAGCATTTGATTGAAGAAAATCAGTTGCGAACTTTTGTAACACCCCGCCGCCGTTGTACACGGTAACTTCTTCGGCTGTATCTAAACGACATTTCACTGGAATTTTAATTATTTCGCCATTTGTACGCGTCATAATCACAGTCATAGCACCACCTGGAGCGGTAGTACCTTCAACATCATAAGTTTCAGTACCATCAATGCTATAAGTATTACGTGTGTCACCCTTGGTAAATTCGAGTGGTAACACACCCATGCCAATCAAGTTAGTACGGTGAATACGCTCAAAGCCTTCTGAAACGATAACTTCAACACCCGCTAAACGAACACCTTTTGCTGCCCAGTCACGTGATGAACCTTGACCGTAATCAGCCCCAGCGATAATGATTAATGGCTGTTTGCGTTCCATGTAAGTTTCGATCGCTTCCCACATGCGAGATTCAGTACCTTCAGGCTCAATACGTGCAAGTGAACCTTGCTTAACTTCGCCTTTATCATCACGACACATTTCATTGAACAATTTCGGGTTAGCGAATGTTGCACGTTGTGTTGTTTCATGATCGCCACGATGCGTTGCGTATGAGTTAAAGTCTTCGTGTGGAACGCCCATTTTATCAAGGTAAGCACCTGAAGCACTGTTTAACTGAATAGCGTTAGACGGTGATAAATGATCGGTTGTGATGTTGTCACCAAGTACTGCTAAAGGTCGCATGCCCTTCATTGTACGTTCACCCGCTAAGGCACCTTCCCAATAAGGAGGACGACGAATATAAGTACTGGTAAGATCCCAGTCATATAATGGACTTTCAGCAGGCTCAAAAGCGCCTAAATCAAACATTGGCGTGTAGATTTTTTTGAATTGCTCAGGTTTAACACATGATGCAACAATTGAATCAATCTCTTCATCTGATGGCCAGATATCTTTCAAAGTAATGTCATTACCATTTTGGTCTTGACCAAGTACATCTTTTTCAATATCAAAACGCATGGTACCGGCAAGCGCATAAGCGACAACTAATGGTGGCGACGCTAAGAAAGCTTGTTTGGCGTGTGGATGAATACGACCATCAAAGTTACGGTTACCTGATAATACTGCAGTTGAGTATAAATCACGGTCGATGATTTCTTCTTGGATTTTCGGATCTAAGGCACCCGACATACCGTTACAAGTAGTACATGCATAACCAACAATACCAAAACCTAGTTTTTCCATTTCAGATAATAAACCGGCTTCTTCTAGGTAAAGTTTTGCTACTTTTGAACCCGGAGCGAATGATGACTTAACCCAAGGTTTACGTACTAAACCTAACTCGTTTGCACGTTTTGCAACTAAACCAGCAGCAACAACGTTACGTGGGTTAGAGGTATTAGTACAAGAAGTGATTGCTGCAATAATTACCGCGCCGTCAGGCATTAATCCTTCAGCTTCTTGTGCTTTACAAGCATCAAGATTTTTAGCGATATCTTTTGATACAAGATCCGCTGTCGCTAAACGACGATGTGGGTTAGATGGACCTGCTAAATTACGACATACCGTTGATAAATCAAATTCAATAACACGTGGATATTGTGCGTCAACTAAATCGTCAGCCCATAAACCAGTGTGTTTTGCGTATGTTTCAACTAATTTAACTTGCTCTGGCTCGCGGCCAGTAAGCTTCAAGTAATCAATCGTTTGTTGATCGATGTAGAACATACCTGCAGATGCACCGTATTCTGGTGTCATGTTTGAGATAGTTGCACGGTCACCGATGGTTAAATCTTTAGTCCCTTCACCGAAAAATTCTAAGTAGCTTGAAACAACTTTTTGGTTACGTAAAAATTCAGTGATCGCAAGCACCATATCGGTTGCTGTGATACCTGGCGCACGTTTACCCGTTAACTTAACACCAATAATATCAGGTAAGCGCATCATTGATGGGCGACCTAGCATTACTGTTTCAGCTTCTAAACCACCAACACCAATCGCGATAACACCTAAAGCGTCAACGTGTGGTGTATGTGAATCGGTACCGACACAAGTATCAGGGAAAGCAACACCATCACGTGCTTGAATAACAGGCGACATTTTCTCTAAGTTGATTTGGTGCATAATGCCATTACCAGCAGGAATTACATCAACATTTTTAAACGCTGTTTTGCTCCACTCAATAAATTTAAAGCGGTCTTTGTTACGACGATCTTCAATCGAACGGTTTTTTTCAAACGCGTCAGGGTCAAAACCCGGCGCTTCCACTGCAAGAGAGTGATCAACAATTAACTGTGTTGGCACAACAGGGTTAACTTTAGACGGATCACCACCTTGATCCGCGATTGCATCACGAAGACCAGCAAGATCAACTAAAGCTGTTTGACCTAAGATATCATGACAAACAACACGTGCTGGGTACCATGGAAAATCAAGCTCTTGCTTAACGTCAATAAGTTGTTTTAAAGAATCGGTAAGTGCCGCTGGATCACATTTACGGACTAATTGCTCAGCTAAAACACGAGAGGTATAAGGTAGTTTGGCGTAGCTACCAGGAGTAATGGCTTCAACTGCTTCACGCGTATCAAAAAAATCTATATTCGCACCAGGAAGCGGTTTGCGGTAATCATAATTCATAAGTTAATCCAGGAAAATATCAAATAAAAGAATTGTCAAATAACATATACCCGTTACCAATCAAGGTGTTCAACTACAAGGGCCTTAACCTGCCCTTTGAATGGTAACGGGTATACATTGCTTAAATCTTTAAAAGCTCAATTAAAACCAAGTACATTAATTAATTGACCACTTAGCGAGAATTAAAAGGCTTAGAGGCAAGGCATTGATTGAAGCGAATGGTTATTCCCTTCTCAAAATCAATAACGCCGCGTGTAGGCCTTTTAAACTCGCCCTTTGGGGGTTCATTAGCAAACTAATAACCGCTCAAAATTAAAGAAATATAGAACGACTATGTTTAAGTAATTTTGATTGTTTTAAGCTCGCTAATATAACTCTAAGTTGATCAATTTATTAGTGCAATTGGTATAAGTAATGGTATTTGCCACTCATTCAATAACGATGAAGTTGTGGCAAATAACAAGTCTCTACTATCTCTCAGAGATAGGCTTAACTGTACGTGGTTCAGCACCAGTATAATCAGCACTTGGACGGATTATACGGTTATTAGAGCGTTGCTCCATTACGTGTGCAGCCCAGCCAGTTAGACGTGAACAAACAAAAATAGGAGTAAACAGTTTAGTTGGAATACCCATATAGTTATAAGTCGAAGCATGGAAAAAATCAGCGTTACAGAATAATTTTTTCGTGTCCCACATGAACTCTTCACAAGCAACTGAGATATCATAAAGTGATGTATCTCCATTTTCTGCTGCTAGTTTTTCAGACCATGCTTTGATAATGACATTACGTGGATCTGACGTGCGGTAGATTGCATGACCAAAGCCCATAATTTTTTCTTTACGCTCTAGCATTCCAGCCATCTGAACTTTAGCATCCGCAGGAGAAGTGAACTTTTGGATCATATCCATAGCCGCTTCGTTAGCGCCACCGTGAAGTGGTCCACGTAAAGTACCGATTGCACCAGTAATACAAGAGAACATATCAGATAAGGTTGATGCACAAACACGGGCAGTAAATGTTGACGCGTTAAATTCATGCTCAGCATATAAAATTAACGAAACATCCATAACACGTTCATGCTGTGCAGATGGGCTTTCACCATTAAGCAGACGTAAGAAGTGACCACCAAGTGACGCTTCTTCAGTAGTACAATCAATTTCAACACCGTCATGAGAAAATTTATACCAGTAACACATGATTGCAGGGAATGCCGCTAATAAACGGTTAGCTGCTTTATTTTGCTCAGAAAAATCAACTTCTGGTTCAACATTACCTAAAAAAGAACAACCGGTACGCATAACATCCATAGGATGTGTTTCTTTAGGGATTAGTTTTAATACTTCTTTTAATGCTTGCGGAATATCACGCATCGCTAGTAATTCAGCTTTGTACTCAGCTAATTCACCACTGGTAGGTAATTCACCGTTGAATAATAAATAAGCTACTTCTTCAAAGGTAGCATTATCAGCTAAATCAGAAATATCATAACCACAATAGGTTAAACCACTGCCTGATTGACCAACAGTACAAAGAGCCGTATCACCTGCGCTTTGACCACGTAAACCTGCACCACTAATTTTTTTATCTGACATAATTCTTTCCTCATTCTTTAATATTTTTATAGGTAAATTACTTATTTTTTCCATCAGCAAATAACGAATCTAGTTTTTGCTCATAATCGTGGTAACCAAGGTAGTCATATAAATCCATGCGTGTTTGCATGTTGTCAATTTCAGCTTTTTGATCACCATCATTTAATAATGTTCTGTAAACAGACTCAGCGGCTTTGTTCATGGCACGAAATGCTGATAATGGATAAAGCACCATCGCACAACCCCACTCACCTAATTGTTCTTTATTCCAAAGTTCTGTTTGACCAAATTCAGTGATATTGGCAAGAACAGGAACATCTAAAGCTTCAGTGAAAGCACGATAATGCTCTTCTGTTTGAATCGCTTCTGCAAAAATACCGTCAGCACCTGCTGCAACGTATGCTTTAGCACGTTCAATAGCCGCTTCTAGACCTTCTTGAGCAAAAGCGTCTGTACGGGCCATAATGAAAAAATCAGGGTCAATACGTGCATCTACAGCGGCGCGAATACGGTCAGCCATTTCTTCTGTTGAAACAATTTCTTTATTTGGACGATGGCCACAACGCTTTTGCGCTACTTGGTCTTCAATATGAACAGCTGCTGCGCCTGCTTTTTCCATATCACGAATAGTTTTAGCTATATTAAACGCACCGCCCCAACCCGTATCGATATCAACAAGTAAAGGTAAGCTTGAAGCACCGGTAATTCTTTGTACGTCAGCAACAACATCATTCAATGACGTCATACCAAGATCTGGTAAACCATAAGAGGCATTGGCAACACCGCCACCTGATAAATATATGGCTTGATGACCTATTTGCTCAGCCATCATAGCGCTGTAAGCATTGATTGTGCCTACAACTTGTAGTGGTTTGTTATTTACTAACGCTTGGCGAAATTTTGCGCCTGCAGATAATTGACTAGTCATGATATATTTCCTCTTAAGACTTGATGAGTTGTATTTTGTTTTGCTCTTTTTGAGCGATTTCTTTTGATATTTTGTTTTCGATATTTTTACGTGATGCAGCAATGTGACGTCGCATTAGCATTTCTGCCAATTCTCCATCTCGATCTGCAATTGCTTGGATTATGCGTGAATGTTCATCAAAAGCACGACTCGCTCTAGGGCTATTCATACCAAATTGACAACGATACATACGAATTAAGTGATATAGCTGGCCACAAATCAATTCGATTAATTGTTTATTATGGCTACCTAAAATAACCTTATAATGAAAATCAAGATCACCTTTTTCTTGGTAATAAGCTACGCCATCTTGCAACGCTTTATCACCTGCATGTTGAGTGAGCATATCTTGCATATGTTCTATCTCTTCATCGGTCATATTTAATGCCGCTTGGCGACATGCCATACCTTCAAGTGCTTCTCTCGTTATATATAACTCAAGTAAACCTTCTATGGTGCAATCAACTACACGTGAGCCAACATTTGCTTTGCGCTCTATTAAATGACATTTTTCAAGACGATTTAACGCTTCACGCAATGTGGAACGGCTTATTTGGTAACGCTTAGCAAGCTCAGGCTCACTTATTTTACTACCCGCAGCCATCTCACCTTCAACAATGGCAAATTGAAGCTGCTCAAAAACTTTATCAGCAGTAGTCACTGCGGCTTGTTTGGTTGGATTTTGTAAGAGCATAATGTGCCTTATGAACCTAAATATTAACTTTAAGGTAATGTTGTCGAATCACATAACATTGTCGACAAACAAAATAATATGAATCAATAATATCTGAAATCTTGAATTAATCAAGTAGACTTAAGTATAATTGTCGACAATTTTAAAGTTACAGTAAAATTTAGTTAAAATTTTAACAATATAATAATTTGATCAGGAAACATTGATGGTTAAGTAAAGCCCGTAGATAGTAGGACTATTAATTATTGAAGTATGATAACGCACTCCCCAGCTACTAGAAGTAGTCACGGGAGTCGCTTATGGGTTGTATAACCTTCGCCTTAACCAGCAAACAAAGTTAATCTCTAAACTCTCTGAAGATTATTGTTCTTGATTTGTTCATTAGTTAGTTTATTTATTAAGCTTAACCAAATGACTTTTAACATGAGGCACCAAAACATGTTACCCGAGCGCCCTGCTTTTAGTTATCGGGTTAACAATATAAATTAGAACGAGGAGTTAGGTTGCGATAAAAATTCAACTTCTTCGTCGGTAGATTCTCTATTTAAGATAATATTTCGATGTGGATAACGACCAAAACGCTCAATAATATCTTTATGTTTGCCTTCAAATTCAACATTGCTCGCTATGCCATTAGCCTGATAAAGCGCTATGGCTTTTTCATGAATAACTAATGATTCACTGTGCATAAAAGGCATGTATAAAAAACTATTCTCTATCGGCTCCAGTGTTTTATCTGCGCCAAAAGCAATTGCTTCTTGTGCTAGAGCTAAGGCCATTCCATCGTAAGCAAAGGCTTGTGGGGTATCTCGATACATATTCCGTGAAAATTGATCCAAGACAATAATCTCGGCAAGGCGACCAGAGGCTGTTTTACGCCAATGCACTAATTCACATTGTATTGCCGACTGATGAAGGTCAGAAAATCTTGCTAATATCTCCTGATCAAAGCTTAACTCTTTAACCCACCAGCGAGCCGGCTCTATTTCTTTAAACCAAAAATCGATAACGTCTTGATAGTTCATTTCATTTCCCTTGTATCACGCATAATGCATACGTTTTATTATAAAACGGCGTATTCACATTTATATTTATATTTATATTTTCGAATTAAGATTGCTGATATAACTCTAAAGGCAAGCCATCAGGATCACTGAAAAATGTAAACTGTTTACCCGTATACTCATCCACTCGAATTGATTCAACATCAACACCCAGGTTCGTCAAATACTGACTAACCGCCTCAACGTTTTCGACATTAAAAGCCAAATGTCTAAGTCCTTGAGCTTCTGGAAAGCTCGGCCTTTTAGGTGCACCAGGAAATGAAAACAGCTCAATTTGAGTGCCATCAGCTAATGCTAAATCTAATTTAAAAGAATCTCGATCTGCTCTATAGTTTTCTGCAATGATTCTAAATCCCAAAATTCGAGTATAAAAATCTTTAGATTTTTCATAATCAGAACAGATAATTGCCACATGATGAATACCATTTAGCACGTTATATTCCTTATAGTATGGGCACTTAATGAAAAAGAGGAACAGTACTTCTTAGACCGTTAATTATTAGACAGTTAAACTGTTCACTCATTATTTTTTAGCGTAGCTAACGAAGCTTGTGCGGTATCATAACCCAGCTTTATCATTTCATCTGCACGATGAAATTCTAATGTACCACACGCATTACGTGCTATTTCAACAAAATAATCCGCTGGATATGCCGCTAATTTTTGTCGAGCAATAGTACTCTGCATAGCATCGAACGCCTGATTGACAACGTCATAAGCGCCCCACTCATTCGCATTGTGTAACACAGCTTTACTCTTAAATCGCGCTAAGAAACTATCCAATTTACTCGAAGGCTTATTTTCGATAAGGCTTACCTGAGTCTCTGCATCGTTTAGTGTTTTAATACTTCCACCTAGATTCACCGCGACTGAGAAATCAGTGTTATCACTAAACGTAGGGGCAATGGGCACCGGGTTAAGTACACCCCCATCAATTAGGTCCACACCATTGTAATGAAAGGGCGTAAAAAATAGTGGTAATGAAATAGAAGCCCTAATCGCACTAAATAAACTACCCGAGCTTAACCAGACTTCTTTTTCATTAGCGATATCAGCGGCAACCGCTGTATATTTAATGGGAAGTTCTTCAATGTTGATGTCTCCTACTAACTCGGTAAGAGTCGCAATTATTTTGTCACCTTTAACCAAGCCATTTTTTTGCCACGATAAATCCAGTAAGGTAAATATATCAACTTTGCTTATGTCTCTTACCCAGTGCTCAAATACATCAAGTTTACCCGCTGCATAAATACCACCAATGAGTGCGCCCATTGAGCAACCAGAAATAGAAGCAATTTCAAACCCCTGCTCTTCTAGCCAATGTATAACACCGATATGCGCTAACCCTCTTGCGCCACCACTACCTAACACAAGAGAGATAGAGGTTTTCTTATTTTCTGACATCCATTATCCTTTTCATTTATGCTCTAGTAATACTTATGACGAATATTCAATTAAGAAAATTAGAATGGTTGTTTTTCATGAGAGGGTAAGTCTAAAGGTAATTTAAACCATGCTTGTTTTTCACTGGTCCAAATATGCATAGTGGGCTGTATGACTCTAGTATCTTCTAACGTACTCGGTTTTAGTTTTATTTTATCAGGAAAATTTGGATTAAAATGGTAGATACGATTACCACAACATGGACAAAACTTTGCCCCGTTAGTATTGCCATTATCAGCCAAGCGACTCCAATCCGACATTTCTCCAGAAAAAACAACATCGGTAGCATTAACTACGGCTGTAATACTAAAAGCACTTGTTGATAGCTTTTGACATTCACGGCAATGACACGCAGCAACCATAAGTGGTGCAGCTAATAATTGATAGGTCACTTGTCCACATTGACACGCGCCTTTTATAGGATAGTTAATTTTGAGCATATTACTTCCTCATTACAATTCAATCAGATGAAAATTCATATTTAATAATACTATAAAGTGAAAATAAAACGCTGCCAACAATAAAATAATAAGCACTAAAAATTTGGCAAAAAAAAACCCACGTAATATTTACATATTACGTGGGTTTTCTTGTGTAGTTACTCGCTTACTTATTCATTCAAGAAAGAAAGTGGCATCCCTAAGGGGATTCGAACCCCTGTTACCGCCGTGAAAGGGCGGTGTC
>OJAZ01000810.1_pt1 | contig 11859 bp, 14 predicted proteins | sample 1589851 | NCBI WGS metagenome assembly OJAZ01 (sample SAMN05416792, study PRJEB24817) | seawater metagenome | isolation source: Sea water | place: Canada:Atlantic | collected 2013-07 | reverse complement strand
ACACGTAAGGAGTCGTCGGCAGCGTCAGATGTGTATAAGAGACAGGTCTATGGCCACCTTGGCAATAAAGACCAACGGCATTTAGGGTCCCACTATATTTTGCAACGCAGATACTAATATTGACCACTTCAACAAAGGAATAAAAAAATGGATCTAGGACTTAAAGACAAAGGAATTATCATTACTGGTGGCAGCAAGGGCATTGGCTTTTCTATCGCTGAAGCCTGCGCGAAAGAGGGTGCCTGGGTATCTATTTGTGGCCGCACCCAAAGCAGTTTGGATGAGGCCGCCGAAAAGCTCAAAAGCTATGGAGGCAAAATACACACTGCGGTTTGCGATATTGCTGAGGCAGACGCCATTGCCGCTTATGTTGATGAAGCCGCCAGCGCTCTGGGTGGCCTTTACGGATTGGTAAACAACCCAAGTGGGTTCGGCAATTCAGACAATGAAGAGGGATGGCAAAAAGGTATCGACATAGACCTTATGGGTGTTGTGCGCACAACTTGGGCCGCCACCCCACACCTCAAGGCCAATGGCGGAGGCAGTATCTTAAATATTTCATCCATCAGCGGATTGGCAGCGTCAGGCAATATTTCCTACGGCGCAGTGAAAGCCGCTGTCATTCAGTTAACCCAGAGCCACGCCAAAGCAATGGCCGCAGATCACATTAGAGTAAATTGCATAGCTCCTGGCTCTATTGAATTTGCCGATGGTGTTTGGGACCAAGTGAAGAAGAATATGCCGGATATGTATGCTGCAACATTAGCGAGCATTCCCTACGGCCGCATGGGCTTGCCTGAGGAAGTTGGCAACGTTGCAGCTTTTCTAATGTCAGCGCCAGCTTACTGGACCACCGGGCAAACTATTGCAGTTGATGGCGCGCAAAGTCTCTAACACAAAATACTGCTATTTAGCACCAGAGCGTTCTAGGTTCTGGTTAAAGCTTTCGCAAAAGGCTCGATTGGCAGCCTTTTGACAAATCCTAAGCCCCTACTTACGTGGGGGCCATAACATTAGTGTTGGCGTGTTGGCCACATAGTCTTGGTACTCGGGGTCTTCGCCCCACTGCTTGCGGCCGCGTGCTTCTAACATCCGCACACCACTCACAGCGGTGAGCAAAAAGATCACCCACAACGGTGAAAACATTAAGTAAATCTGATTACCTACTAATGTTGGATAAGCGATGACGGCAATCCCAACCCATAAGATAATCTCGCCGAAGTAATTGGGGTGACGGGACCAAGCCCACAAACCCGTATTAATGAACTTATTCGCATTCTCTGCATTATTGCGAAAAGCAGTCTTCTGATTATCCGCGATCACTTCAATGGCAAAACCGATCACCCAAAGACCCGTACCTAAAACAAAAGCCGTGTCTAAACCAACGGTGCTACTGGAGGTAATGCTGCCCAATGCTGCGCTGGCAGTGATATAGACCCAAGCACCTTGCAGTGTCCAAGTCATCAAAAATGTTGGGAATGAGGCTTTGATTGACCTGAAACGTCGGTCTTCGCCAGCACGCTTAATACGGAAGAACAAAAACGGTCCAAGGCGCAGCGCCCAAATCACAATCAGGCCGGTGATTGTTAGCGAACGTAAGTCGTCAGCGCCAGCCAACACCGCAGCGGCGACCACAACTACAATGTAGGTCAGACTGCCAGTCAGGTCGAAATAGGCTTCGGTTCTTGCCAACCATGCATGAATAAAAATTAGCCACTGCACGGCAAAAGCGAAAACACCACACCAGACAAACACCGACATACCGTCGTACAACACGCCTTGATCAGATCCAGACCAAGCCACCATGGACGCCAGTGCAACGGCGCCAATGATGCTGATAATTCCTACTATCCACTTTTGCATATTACTCCCCTGTAAATTCGCTGTGGTGATCTCGGCTCGTATGCCAGATTTCTCCACCAGTTCCTTCTTCCCATTGCTTGTACTTTGTCATGATAGATGTGAAAAGATCGTTGTTGAGCCAAGCTTCCAACCAACGCACAAGATTAGGCCTTGGTTGTTGGTCAAACCACTGTTTGTCGACAAATGCGAACTGACGAATGAACGGCATGAGCGCAATGTCTTGCATCTGGGGTACATCACCCAACAAGTAGTCCTGTTTTTGCAGACAGTGCTCCAATTCATCTAGCCAGGCCAAAGCCTGATCGCGGTAGTAAGAGGCTGGGTGTTCAGCGTCTCGGCGGTCATATTTGTAGGCATCTAAAAGCGGCTTAAACTCTTGATCGAATTTTTCTATGTAAGCCTTTTGAGTATCTAAGCCCCCGAACTTAAGCCACTCAGCGCAATGCTCCGCGATAGCCCAGATCACTAGGTCTAAACTTTCATCGATCACCTGGCCGTCGTTGGTGATGAATACCGGCACAGTGCCCTTGGGCGAAACCTCGAGCATTGAGGCGGGCTTGTCCCGCAACAAAATTTCGCGGACTTCAACCTGTGTATCTATAAGAGATAGGGCCATGCGCCCACGCATAGCGTAAGGGCAGCGACGAAACGTATAAAGGGTGTGCATAGATGCGCTTATTGACCGTTCTGCTTAGGCATATCTAATGCCACCAAATCTTGCGCCCAGTCGATTTTGGACTCACACCAAACCTCTTTCTTTGGCGGCAAGTCAGCTACTTCGGCCAACATACCGGTACGCAAGCCCAGCATGCGCTGCCCCCGCGGCACATCTTCTACCACTGAGGTTGCGTAAATATGGGTACCGCAGTCACCACAAAAGGCCAGTTCACGGCGATTGCCGCTGTCACCGGTTTTGAAATACAGCTTTGGTGTGCCATTGAGCATATTAAAATCAGCCTCTTTGACTGGCAAAATACTGCGATAAGGCGCGCCAGACATCACCTGACAATCTCGGCAATGACAAACAACGGAAAAGTTTTCGTTAGCATCCGCAGTAAACGCTATTTCCCCACAATGACAGGCACCATTAACTTGCATATCTCTCCCCTTATTTCCCTTAACAGTTACGCAATACTTTGGTCCATCTTACCTTTGCAAAGCAATACTTGCGCAGGCTTATCTTTGCAAGGCTTTTGCCTATAGATTTTGTTGAGGCATACTCCCCCGGTAACTTTTTAAAGCTTTTTGGCTTTTTAGACTTTTATTCTTTTAGACAGAGGAGAGCGCGTTGGATAAGCCCACCAGAAGCCTGCCCCAGCCTACACCGGAAACACAGCATTTTTGGGAGGGTACTCAAACTGAACGACTGTTGCTGCAACGATGCACCGATTGCGCCCATACGTACTTTCCACCAAGACCTTTTTGCCCCTCATGTAGTTCGCGCTCTGTGGAAGTTTACGCAGCCAGCGGTCGAGCCACTTTAGCCAGCTACGTGATCAACCAGCGTCCACATCCAGCATTTGATGGGCCTTACGCTATTGCGTTAGTGGATCTAGAAGAGGGTCCTCGGATGATGACCAATATTGTGGAATGCGAGCAAACACCAGAGGCCTTGCAGCTTGATATGCCCTTAGAAGTGCGCTTTGAGCAGGTCAGTGAAGACATTAAGCTGCCGCTATTTGCTCCCGCAGGAGCAGATAAATGACCGGTGTAGCGGTAGTAGGCGCGGCAGAGACTACTGAACTGGGCAAAATCCCACACTTAAGCCAGCAGCAACTCCATGCGGATGCGGCGTTAAACGCAATGGCTGACGCGGGTCTCACCGCAAAAGACATAGACGGCATAGCCACCGCCGGCGAGCGCCCCACAGATTTGGCTTACTACCTCGGCATTACCCCAACCTGGGTAGACGGCACCTCGGTTGGTGGCTGCTCCTTTATGCTCCATGTCCGCCACGCGGTAGCAGCCATTGCCAGTGGGCAATGCACAACTGTACTGATTACCCATGGCGAAAGTGGGCGCTCTGGTGTTGGCCGAGGCGGGTTTCCAAGGGCACCGGCCTCTCTTGCAGGACAGTTTGAAATGCCGTTTGGACCCACGGGACCACCGACAATGTTCACCCTGCCGGTACTTCGCTATATGAAGGATTACGGCATGACCCACGAGCAACTGGCCATGGTGGCGGTTGTGCAAAGGGAATGGGCGTCAATGAACCCAAGAGCCAGCTTTCAAAATGAGATCAGCGTAGACGATGTGCTCAATTCAAAAATGATAGCGTACCCGTTCCACTTGCTGGAGTGCTGTTTGGTCACCGATGGTGGTGGTGCTTTGATTTTAACCAAAGCGGACAGAGCAGCAGACTTCCCCCAGCCACCTGTACATATTTTGGGTACTGGCGAGAGCGTGGAAACACCCATAGTCAGCCAGATGGAGGACCTAACAAGTTCTAGAGCCTTTAAAGTTGCAGGCGCTTTTGCCATGCGCGACGCAGGCATTACCCACGCAGATGTTGACCATTTAATGGTCTATGACGCGTTTGCCCACCTGCCGATATATGGGTTAGAGGATTTAGGCTTTTGTAAAAAGGGCGAAGCCGCTGACTTTATCTGGGAGCAAAACACCGCTCCCGGCGGCAGCTTACCGATGAATACTAACGGCGGCGGTCTGTCCTATATGCACTCCGGCATGTACGGCATGTACGCTTTGCAAGAAAGCGTTAGGCAAATTCGCGGCACTGCACCGGCTCAAGTAGTGGATGCTAATGTGTCGCTTTGTTTAGGTGTGGGTGGCATGTTTGGTGCCTCTGGCTGTATTGTGTTTGGCAAAGAGCCAAAGTAAGGCTCGTTAATCAATCGGATCTTTAACCTCGTTAGCTTGCTAACGCTCTAGAATCAGAAAAAGGAAAAATATATGTTTCGCAAAATCGTTTTACTCACGCTTCTAACTGCTTTCAGCGGCAGTCTATTTGCGGCTAGCGCCGAGGAACGCGCGCAAACTGCAATAGATACCCGCCAAGGTCTGCTCAAGGTTGTGGCAAGCTACTTTGGTCCAATCGTTGGCATGGCGCGTGGACAAATTCCATTTGACGCTGCGGTTGTAGAAAAGAACGCTGGAAAAATTGCCCAACTTGCGCCCATGCTAGAAGACGTTTTTGCTAAGGATACGCGCGAAAGCGGCCTGCAATCTGGCGCCAAGGATGGTATCTGGGAAGATATGGCAGACTTCAAAGGCAAAGCTGCTACAACAACAGAAAGAGCCATTGCATTAGCTAACGCTGCAAGCCAAGGCAAAGGGCCCACCATGAAGGCGTTCGGCGCATTAGGTGCTTCCTGCAAGGGCTGCCATGAAAGCTATCGCGAAAAAGACGAAGGCTAAACGCTAGCACAAGCGCATGTCCCAAACGCCCTCGTCTAAAGAAGGTTCTTCTACCGAAGAGGTCTCTTCTCTCAAAGAGGAATCACAACCAGGTGCCACCGGCACGCTGGTTTGGGATTTGCCCCTAAGATTATTCCACTGGACCTTCGCTTTGAGCCTAGTGGGATCTTGGGCCACCGCAGAAGCCGGCTTCGACTGGACAGAAACTCACTTCTTATTTGGCTACACGGCGCTTGGGCTTATCAGCTTTAGACTGCTCTGGGGTTTATTTGGTACCACTCACGCACGTTTCTATAATTTTCTAACCGGGCCAAAGGCAGTGATCAGCGCGCTAGGCCAACTAAAACAACAAACACCACCGGGTGAAATCAGTCATGTAGGCCACGGGCCACTCGGTGGCTGGGCAAGCGTCGTACTACTGGCGTTGGTCATGACTCAGGCAGTCAGCGGGCTATTTATTAGCGACGACATTTTTTATGCTGGCCCCTATAACAGCGCAGTCTCAAGCAGCCTCGCTGACTACCTAGGTTGGCTACATCACACCAACTTTAATATTTTGTTGGCGGCAGTAGCCCTGCACCTTGTTACAATCACTTGGTATTTGCTCGGCAAAAAGGAAAACCTGATTAAACCCATGTTAACGGGCAAGAAAAATATTGCGCCTCAAGTGGCGCAAAATCAGGCTCAAACTGAGGCACATCCTAAAGAGCGACTAGACGTTCACAGCAACCTTCTCTGGCGCGGCTTCTTTATAGCAACCTTTGTATTAGTAATGATCTTGCTGCTGGTCAACCTAGCGCCTGAGCCCGAGTACTTTTAATACTGCCTGCGACAATCACCCTTAGACTGGGTCTTCGACGAAAGCCCCTGTCTATTCAAGACCTTTTAACAAAACAACCAAATCTGACAAGCTCTTTATTCGGTAGGTCGCTTTAGAAAAATCTTGGCTTGCAGTGAAAGCATATTCCACTACTGCGCAATCAATGCCGGCAGCCACTGCGGAACGCAGACCACGCTCAGAGTCCTCTATCACCAGCGCCTGGTCTGGCTGAATAGAAAAACGCGCCAATGCGGCTAAATAGGGTTCTGGATCAGGCTTGCTGTTGGTGTAGCTTGATCTCGTTAAAATGAGATCCATAAGGGGAACAATGTTTAAGCTGTTTGGGGAGTGGTCATGAATGTAGGCGAAGTCTGCATCTTTACAAGTAGTGACTATGGCCATTGAGTACTTTTGTTTCAGCTTAATTAAAACCTTTTCAACACCCTCAATGGATAAATCTTCGGCGCCGAGCAGCTGTTGATAAAGCGCATTACGTTGCAACCTTTGCGAAGCAATAACCTCTTCAGAGACACCCCTGACTCGAGCCAGCTCCCATACATCAGAACCGTTAACCATAACTTGCATGTACATTGGCAGCGTCAGATCTATATCTAACTCCGCCAATTTTCGACGAGTAGACTCGTAGTACAAATGTTCTGTATTAACCAACACTCCATCATGATCGAACAGCAGGTGACTATATTTTTGCATACTCTATCGTTTTCAAGGGAAGACAAAACTCGCTGCTATCTTTTTTCTGGTGCGGCTATTTTGCACTGGCTACTTACGCAACACGGTAGCGCTCAATCTGAATATCATCTTCGCCAATATCAGAATAGTTGTCTGTCACTCGGCCACGAATATATTCCTGCCAAGAGAAAGCACGGTATAGAGCAACATCTTGCTGACCTACCCAAGGCTCAATCACCGCTTTCACTGCGGGCTGATAAAAGAACGGAATGCTGTAACGGCCCTGTTCAGAATGCACCGGCAGTACTCTGTGTACGCCAGCCGTACAACGATCGTTAGTCCACACTTGCAGTACGTCGCCAATGTTCACCACAATGGAGCCATCTGCCGGCGGCACGTCTATCCAACCATCTTTCTTGGAACGGGCTTGAAGACCGCCATGGTTGTCTTGCAACAACAAGGTGATCGCACCCGGATCGGTGTGATGATGCAAGGCCATATCACCCAAACCTGTTAGGTCTGAGCGCTCTGCATCTGGCACCGGGTCAGCGGATGGATAATAGTTAAGCCGGGCCGCGCTAGAATGCAGCTCACCAAACCCCTTGTTCATAGTCTCTGCCACTTCGGCATCAGACATGCCTAGCGCCGACAGCACCATGCTCATGGTAGCTTCAGACAATTGGGTAAAGGATTGGAAGAAATCTGTTAGCGCAGGTCTGAAGCCGTCGGGCTGTGCAGGCCAGCGCGTGTGTCTTTCCGGGTTTTTAGAAATATGGCCGCCGGCCTTAAAATCAAATACCTCTTTTTGATCGCGCTTTTGCTTGGTCAATTCGCGATCGTAGTAGCCCAGCGGATTACTTTCGTCTCTATAGACTGCTGTCTTGTTTTCCCGAGGCAGGGCAAAAAAATCATTCGATGCCGCAAATGTAGAGGTCACCACATCCTCTAAGCCATGATTGGTTAGAATAAAAAAGCCATGGTCCTCGCAGGCTTCTACTAACGCCTGCTGATCAATGGCGGCAAAACCACCCTTTTGGTATGCGGCAAAATCAATTGTAGGAATATTTTCCATGGGGATGCCCCTGCTAAAACGTCCATCCTAGCGCCAATTAGCGCACGGAAATAGACTAATGGTGTCACCAACGTAAATTCACCACGGGCTTTTACATTGAAAGGTTTAAAGCGCCATTGGCTAGACCTGCGAAACGAGGCAACAACCACGTTGGCCTATACGCAGCCCTTAGGCTAGGCTGGACTGATCTTGCCTATCCGGTGAACTACTGTGAGCAAATTTATGCCCCATTCTGTCAAAGCCGCCAAAGCTGCTAAAACACTACTGAGCACTGCATTCCTATCTATTAGTCTTTTGGCGGGCTGTTCCAACGACGGCTCAACAGCTAACGATGCCACGTCTGCAACAAACAATGACGATGAAGCATTTCTTTTAGAAGCCCAAGCCATACACGCATCCGCGCTGACATTGGACGCTCACGCAGACATTGAGATGCCGGGCAAACCTTCCGCTTATGTGGGCGCAGATGGGCTGTCCAAAGTGGCGCCAGAGAAGATGGTAGTGGGTGGATTAGATGCAGTAGTGATGTCTGTGGCCGTGAGCCCAGGCCCCAGAACTCCTGAGGGTTATGCGGCAGCGCAAGAGATAGCCGCTGCTAAGCTGGCCGTGGTTAAAGCCATGGCAGCAGATCCGACAAATAATACCGTTTTAGTATTAACCCCTGACGCGCTGATCAGCGCCCATGAAGCGGGCCAGTCTGCACTGCTATTGGGTTTTCAAAACGCCCTTATTCTTGGCACAGATGCTTCAGCCATTGAAACCTTTTATGCCGATGGGGTGCGACTGTTTGCGCTGACTCATATGGGCCACAACGCATTTGCAGATTCCTCCAGGCCATTATTTAACGCCGCCACCGGCCAACGTGAAGCAACGGCAGAACACGGTGGATTATCTGAGCTGGGCATTGCTGCCATCAAAAAGATCAATGCACTGGGCGCAATTGTTGACATCTCACAGCTGTCGAAACAGGCAGCCCTGCAAGCGATTGAGCTTTCCACAACGCCAGTGGTCGCCACTCACTCCAATGCTCGTGCACTTACACAAGTCAGTCGCAATCTGTCCGATGAGGAACTGGACCGCATCGCTGCAACCGGCGGTGTTGTACATGTTGCGCCGTTCAGAGGTTACCTCTTTGATACCTCTAACCCGCAAATGGATGCAGACATTAGAGCCGTACGCCGCGAAGCCAACATAGACGAAGACTACTTATACCCTTTTGAACTTTACTGGGAGATAGACGATGCCCAGGTGAAGAAAACCTTCCTCACTAAGGTCAGCGGCTTACTCGGCCCAATCAGCTTGGAAGACATGCTCAACCATTTGGATTACATAGCCAAGCGCATAGGCGTAGACCACGTCGGCATTGGGACTGACTTTAATCATGGCAGCGGCATACCCGGCTATGAAGACGCCAGTGAATCCTTGAATGTGACCATAGGGCTGCTGAAACGAGGCTATACTGCCGAGGACATAAAGAAGATTTGGGGCGGCAATTTTATCCGCGTATGGCGCGAGGCAGAGGCAATAGCTGAGGCAAACCCACAGTAACGTTTGTCACTACAAGCGCGATACCGCGATATAAAGCGCGGAGCACTGCTGCTCCGCTGCTTTGGCGAGTAACTTGACCCGCTATTTGTTTACTAGCTTCCGGTCCAGTTAGGCGCACGCTTCTCTGCAAAAGCTACTGGGCCTTCTTTGGCATCGTTAGAGCTAAAGACCTTTTTCTGCAAAGGCACCTGCATTTCCCAAAGCTTATCCTCTTCAATACCCATCGAGGCTGCTCGAACCAGAGTTTTGGACGCCACAACGGCGAGTGGGGCGTTTTCTGCAATGCGTGCTGCCAAGGCCAACGCTGCATCTAACGCCTCACCGGGTTCGGTAAGGGCGCTTAACAATCCCGCATCCAATGCTTCCTCGGCGGTAATAGGTTCTCCGGTCAAAGCCATTTCCATAGCTTTCGCGTATCCCACTCGGGCAGGCAGTCTAAAAACACCACCCGCTGCGGCAAAAAGTCCTACTTTGACTTCACGGATACCGATCTTGGCACCTTTTGAGGCGACAATAAGGTCACAGGTCAACATTATTTCGCAGCCACCTGCCAAGGCAAATCCATTTACTGCGGCAATGAGCGGCTTCGTCGCACCCGTGCGCACGAACTCATTCAATGGGCCAATGTCTTCTCCACGGGCAAAGGCTTTGAGATCCATTCCGGCACAAAACGCACGGCCGTTGCCTGTGATAACGCCTGCGACCAACGAATCATCAGCATCCAATTCCTTAATGGCATTCCAAAGTCCATTGGACAACTCACCGTTGATGGCATTCATTGCATCTGGTCGATTCAGTGTAATGACCATCACGCGCCCTTTGCGCTCAACTATAATTGCTTGTTCTTCGCTCATTTTGGGATCTCCCTCAGTTTATTATTTTTAAAGCATCGCATTAAGTTGCTTATTTCGATAGGTGGAAATAGCTTCTGCAAAATGTTCTTTGGCATGATGGTGCGGGCGAACTTGCTTCACCCGGGAAGCCGCTGAACCCACAGCCTAGACACGGCGGCTTTGTCGCCGCTGGGTTCAACTACTGCTCCAGCAAAGTCTTCAATAACAGCATACGGCTGGGTGCTTGCTGCTACCTCTGCCAACAGCGCCCCCGGTGCCACCCTAAAAGCAGGGCTGCGAGGTCCAACTATTTCTTCGCCCAAATCATGCTGCAAATGCTCTTCTACCATCAGATGACCGCCAGGCAGCAGATGGTCCATGAGCGTTGTAAGTAATCCAGGAGCGACAAATCTAAACATAATAATCAGCTGGAATTGCCCGAAATCATTTATTGGGTCTTTTACTGGCTCATGTATTGGGTTTGGGTTCACCGCTACAGCCTGTGGGTCCGCCGTATTACTCTGGGCAAGCAAGCCCTGGCAGACCCAACCCACTTTCACACCAACCTTCGTTGCATAGGCAGCGCCTTTGGCAATGGCGACTGCGGAGACATCTACCCCTTGTGTGATAAATCCCTGCTGGGCAAGGAAAACGCTGTTGCGACCGGCGCCACAAGCCAGATCTAACGCCTGACCTGAACTTTGGCCATTCTTATTAATCAATGCCTGAATATTTTGCTGCAGAAAATCGCTTGGCCAGGGGCGTTGAGAATAAGCGCCTTGGCGATATCGATCATCCCACCGAGTTCTATCGTGCATAGTTTTTCTTTCTTATTAATTCACAACCGCTAAAAATGAACTTCATCACCGGTACTAACCCACCATCTAAATAGCCAACACGCATAATCATATACGCTAACGCGCCTTGCATGCAGAAGGCCTAAGCGCTAGCTTATGCCACCTTTCACTCCAGCAGCAAAAAGTGTCGAATACTGAATCCGCAAATAAGTCCAAATTAGACCGTACAGCAATATGGTTGTCGGGTTTGTGCCTGATACATTGCTTGGCTGTGCCAGTCACTTTACTGCTTATGCCATCGGTTAATAGCTGGCTTGCTGACACGGAGACAATGACACACTGGCTGTTATTGGCTTTCGCTGTACCTATTAGCGTATTGGCCCTATGGCGCGGTTACCAAAGCGAAAAAAGTATCTTAACTCTAGCACTTGGCGGTATTGGGCTAACGCTTATGTTTTTGGCGGTGATCCATGTATTGGGTGAGAGTTGGGAAATTCCGCTTACCGTTGTTGGCGTACTACTTGTTTTAATCGCCCATATTAGAAACCTCACTCACCACCAACATACCGAATAAAAATACGGAGTTCTTTGCTATGAAATACGACAATATTTTACAAACCATAGGCAACACCCCGGTGGTCAAGCTCAATCGCTTTGGCCCTGATCACGTAGAAATGTACGTGAAAGTAGAATCGTTCAACCCAATGGCATCGGTTAAAGACCGCCTGGCTTATGCAATTATTAAGGATGCACGCGACAGTGGCGCGCTGCAGCCCGGACAAACGGTTATTGAGGCCACCTCTGGTAATACGGGTATTGCGCTCGCCATGGTGTGCGCCGTTATGGGGCATCCGTTTGTAG
>OJAZ01000809.1_pt1 | contig 11877 bp, 10 predicted proteins | sample 1589851 | NCBI WGS metagenome assembly OJAZ01 (sample SAMN05416792, study PRJEB24817) | seawater metagenome | isolation source: Sea water | place: Canada:Atlantic | collected 2013-07 | reverse complement strand
GAGGGCAACGCTCTATCCAGCTGAGCTACGGGCGCAAAACTTGAAGAACTTGGGGGTTCAACGGGCGCGAATGATAGCGGTTTGTGGCGGCCTCGTCCATGGATTGGGTGCATCCTGTGTTGTGATCGCTATAATCGGCGCGTCGGGAGCGTGTCCCGGTATCTGACCATGAGCAGGCTGTCTCTTTCCGGGTTTCCGGCAGTGCTGTTTTCCTGACGAGCCCGTGTCCGCCGTGTGCCAATGTGGTGGGCGGGCTTGTGTTGGAGAAAGTGGGGATGAATCTGTATTGGGTCGTGTTATTACTGGCGGTGATTGTGGAAATCGCTTGGGCCATGAGTCTCAAATGGATCCAGCTTAGCCCAGGGGTGCTCTCTATTGGTACTTCACTTGTGCTCACCGGCTTGAATATGTTGATGTTGTCCTATGCGATGCGGGGCATTCCCGTGGGCACGGCATACGCCATCTGGACAGGGCTCGGTGCGGTGGGTATTACCCTGATCGGTATCGTGTTCTTCAAGGATCCGGCCAATGCGTCACGGCTGGCCTTTATGGCATTGATTGTGGTGGGGATTGTCGGCCTGAAGTTGACCAGTGGTCCGGCCTGAAAGAGGCGAGGGTGAGGTAAGGGTTGGATCTGATGGCTGATGTGGTGCCGAATCGTTCGTTCGGGTATTTTACAATCTTTTCCCGCTAACGCGTTGATACATCGGTACCCTTTGCGGGCAGATGTTGGCCTGCAACAGATGGAGTTTAACCGTGCGCATTGCTTATCTCGAAGATGACATGGCTCAGGCAGAGCTAGTCACTCACTGGCTTAAAGAGGCTGGCCATAACTGTATTCACATGGCCAGTGGCCGTGATTTTATGTCCCTTCTGCGTCGTGACACCTTCGATATTTTGGTGCTCGACTGGGAAGTGCCAGACATGAACGGCTACGCTGTGCTCGAAGAAGTACGAGCCAGCGGTAATCGCACCCCTGTGTTATTCGCGACGCAGCGTGATGATGAATCATCCATTGTCGGCGCACTTTCTCAAGGGGCGGATGATTATATGGTGAAGCCTACCAAGCAAGCGGAATTGCTGGCCCGTATTAGCGCTCTCGGGCGTCGGGCAGGGGTATCGGAAATGGATGAAGAAACCACGCTGAATGTGGGGCCGTGGACCGTGGACCGGTCCCGGCGTCAGATCCTGCTGGATGAAGAAGCGATTAAATTGACTGACAAGGATTACGAGCTGGCCTGCTATTTGTTCCAAAATGTGGGCAAACTCATGAGTCGGGCGCACTTGCTGGAGAAGGTTTGGGGTATCATGACCCCGATTGAATCACGCACCGTTGACGTGCATATCAGCCGGATTCGACGTAGCCTGCAAATTCGCCCTGAACGAGGCTATCGAATTAAAACGGTGTACCAGCACGGATATCGTCTGGAGCCGATCGAAGAATAAGGACACATCTATGAGGGTCTGGTTGAGCACGGCCATGCTGCTGTGCCTGCTATCAACGGCCTGGGCCGGGGATGATTGGCATTATACCTTGCGCCCTGGCGACTCTCTTTGGAAAGTCTGCCAACAGTTCGCCCAGACCCCACAAACCTGCTGGGGTAAATTGGCACGCCATAATGACCTCGACGACCCTCATGTTTTGCACCCCGGCGACACCTTACTGGTGCCAACGAGCTGGTTGAAGGAAAAACCCATTCCGGCCACTGTTGATGCGATCACCGGTGAAGTGATGTTGTATCCAGCTAGCGGCGGAGAGCCTCGTCGGCTGAGCAATGGTGATGTGGTTGGTTTTGGTGATGCGTTGGAAACCGCCGCCAATAGTAGTGCCCGCCTACGTTTTGCTGATCAGTCAGAAGTGCATATTAAGCCGACGAGTTTGCTGGTTGTGACCCGCTATCGTCGTTTTCTGAATCACCAAAATGAACGCACCGAGCTGCGTTTGCAGCGCGGTAATATCCGTAACCGTGTCAGTCCCCGCCAAAGTGACGAGGCTTCTTTTGAGGTCTACACCCCCGGTGCCGTGGCCGCGGTGCGGGGTACGGAGTATTACTTGGGGGTGGATGGAGCCGAGACCACGCGAAATGAAGTCATAGAAGGGCGCGTGGATGTGGGGGCTCGTGGTACGGAGCGTCAGATAGAGGGGGGCTACGCGACCCTGGCGCATGTGGATGAAGCGCCGATTGAGCCGGTGGCATTGCTGCCGGCTCCAGCCATGGAAGTGACAGCGTCGCACACCGGTGTGGTGGCAGCATGGCATACCCAGTCCGAGGCCCGGTCTTACCTGCTGGAGCTTTATAGTCAGCCGGCAGGTCGATTGCTGAATCAAGATTACCTTTCCTCTGGGCACTGGCAGAAAGAACTGCCCGTGGGCGACTACCGTCTATTGGTGCGGGCGGTAGATGAGAACGGCCTGCGCGGTGATGAAAGCTGGCACGCGTTCAGTGTGCCCGCGCCGCCAATAGAGCCCGAACCTGTTCCAGAGGAAGAAGATGCGCATTGGGATGTTTGGGTGTTCATGGGTGCGGCCGCTCTACTCTTGGCGCTATAACTTATGCGCAATCGTCTGAGCCCGGATCAACGCCGTTATTTGGCAGAGCATGTATCTGTGCTTTGCTTGGTCGTAGGCTTGTGTGCGTTGTTGACCATCAGCGGTGCGCTGTCCTTTGTGGATCGGTATATCTACGACAACCTGCTGCAAGCCCTCCCTGACGACCCCTCCCAGGATGTGGTGATCGTTGGGATCGATGAATACAGCTTGCGCGAAATTGGGCGTTGGCCCTGGGATCGGGAAGTCCACGCCCAACTGATCGAGCGTCTTACGGAAATGGGTGCCCGTGCTGTGCTCATGGATCTGATTCTGTCTGAGCCTGACCGTAACAACCCGGGTTCTGATGTGGCCTTGGTGCAGGCCATGGAAGCCAACGAGCATGTGTACCTGCCCGTGCATGTGGAGCAATTGCGGGCAGGGGGGCAGTTGATTGAAGTATTGCCTTATTCACCGTTTGCTCGTGCTGCAGCCGGGTTGGGGCATGTGGATTTGGAGCTGGATGCCGACGGTGTGGCTCGGTCGGTCTATATGCGCTCGGGGGTGGGGCAGGCTTGGTGGCCACACATTACCCACACGTTGCTCGTGCAAGAAGGGATTTTGTCTGAACAGGTGTTTCCCGCCGATAAGGGCGAAGAGTTTTCTGGGCTGGCTAATGTCCGTCGATATCACCGTTACATCCCTTTTGTCAGCGGCCCTAATAGTTATCCGCAAGTTTCTGCCGTCGAGCTACTCAATAACCGAATACCCGAACAATTGATTCGCGACAAAATTGTGCTCATCGGCGCTACTGCTGCCGGCTTGGGTGACATGCTGCCCACCCCTATGGCGGATCAGGGGGAGTTAATGGCCGGTGTCGAGATCAATGCAAATCTGCTGGATGCCTTGCGCGCCGATCGTCTCATCCGCGATTTAGCCATGCCCAGTGCGTTGGTGCTTGGGGTAGTGCTGGCTCTGTTGGCGCCCTTGCTGATGCCTTATGTGTTGCCACGCTGGAGCATGCCGCTGGTTTTTTCGGTGCTGTTGCTGTGTTTGCTGGTTAGCATGGCCTCGTTGATTTCTTTGCGCTTGTGGTTTGCGCCTAGTGCGGCCATGGCATCGGCCATCATGGCCTATCCATTATGGACTTGGCGGAGGCTGGAGTACTCGCTGTCCTATATGCGTAATGCCCTAGAGCGGTTGTCGGAATACAGCGATTTGAACCAACGGCTGACGCAGCCCTCCTCATTGGCACAAATGAGCCGTATGTTGGACCAGGTGCTGCCGGTGCGCTCCTGGCGCTTATTAGGTGGAGAGAAGCCGTTGCGGGGCGGCGACAGCCTGCCGGCGGCCACATGGAAAGGTGAGTTGGCGCGCCAATACCGGTTCCGCCATGATGGCCGGCGCTATGAGCTGGATCTGGTTTGGGAACAGGCATTACACGCGGATACCTATGATTACTGGGTGCGGGCCATGTTGGTTCGTACCCGTACGCGGGCTCCCAATGTGGGGCCACGTTACGAAGTATTGGAAAAGCATATTGAACGGTTGCGTCGTGAAGAAGAGCGGCAAGAGGCGCTGACGCGTTTCTTTCAGGTGACCTTGGCGCAAATTCGAGAAGGCGTGGTAATTGCTGATGCCTGTGGGGTGATTGTCTATGCCAACCCGCAGGCGGCTTTTTTACTGGGGCTGGAAGTGGGCGCGCTGGATTCCGGGCAGCCTATGGTCACGGAACTGAACAGGGAGTTGGAACTGCGCGAGCACTGCTGGGACGATCTGCTATGCCAGACCCTCAGTGAGGGGCGGACCCAGATTGAATGCCGCAACCGGCAGGGTACGGATCTGTACTTGGATATGCTGCTAGTGCATGCAGGTGATAATCCGGGGCGGATGATGATTATCTCCTTCAAGGATATTAGCGATGTGAAGCTGGCCATGCGGGCCCGCTCAGAAATGCTGGATTTCCTCTCTCACGATTTGCGTTCGCCCATGGTGTCGGTGTTGGCGTTAACGGAGAAAATGCGTCATTCCGGAGCAGAGCGGGATTTGCCGGTGTTCTTAGATAATGTTGAGCACTATGCCCGGCGTAACCTAAATATTGCTGAGCAATTCCTGCAGCTTGCGCGGGTGGAAGCGGTGGATTCCGTGGAAATGAACGAGCAAGACATGCTTGATGTGGTAGAAAGTGCGATTGATCAGGTGCACATTCAGGCCCAGCAGCGTGATATCGTCCTGCGTTTTGAATACGACCCGGATCAGGAAGTGTGGGTGCTGGGTAATAACGAGCTGCTGGAGCGCTTGGTCGTGAACTTGCTGACCAATGCGGTGAAATACAGCCATGAAGGTAGCTCGGTAGATGTGACCTTGTATGTCGATGGTGAGCGGGTTGCCTGTGACGTGCGTGACCGTGGTGTGGGAATTCCGCCTGAGTTCCAGGAACGACTGTTCGATCGCTTTAGCCGGGCCAGTACCAGCGGAGGCGCCCGAACCCGTGGCGCGGGCATGGGTCTGCGTTTCGTCAAAGTGGTTGCTGAGCGCCATGGCGGGGAGATTCGAGTTCACAGTGTGGTTAACGAAGGAAGCCGCTTCACCCTGTTTTTACCGCGTGTTGAGCTGACCTGATACTCCCCGAATCGCTGCGTTGCGGTGGCTCGACGGGTGATCTTTCTGTTGTCATAGAGGCTCGGGCGGAGCCTTATCGAGCGCTTTACTGAACAGCCGCTTGTCTCTAACGGGGGCGGCAGTTTTGCATTCATCGTTCGCTGTAACATCAAGCGTTTTGTCCCTACGCCTTGAGCGGGTATAATCGCCAGCCGCAGCGCCCATAAGGGGCCGTTTAGGGCCTCCGCGGCGAATCACAGAGAATTAGAGGTGTAATCGTGAAAAAGATGCTAACCGCCAGCCTGGTACTGGTCGCTACCCTGTTTGCCGCCGGTAGCGTGGCTGCCAAGAGCACCAAGGAAATTTCTCCCTACCCACTAGGTGAGCGCTCTGTTTTTAGTGATCGCGCCATTGAAGAGCGCATCAAGCCGGTGGGCTCTGTGTGTGTAGAAGGAGACGAGTGTGGCAGCGCTGCAGCTCCGGCAGAAGAAGTGGCCAGCGGCCCTCGTTCCGGTGAGCAAGTCTACAACGGTTCCTGTGCCGCCTGTCACGGTACCGGTGCTGCTGGCGCCCCAAAAATGGGTGACGCCGCTTCCTGGGCACCGCGCATTGCCAAAGGTGAAGCCACCATGCTCAAGAATGCTATCAATGGTATTAACGCCATGCCTCCTAAAGGGATGTGCATGGACTGCTCTGACGATGAAATCAACGCTGCCATCGAGTACATGGTTAGCAAGAGTCAGTAGCGGCTTTGCAGAAACTCTACTGGTACTCAATCGCAATGGTGTTGCCAGTGTTGTGGCTGGCCGGCTGTTCCGATGATAGCGCCCCGGCTAATGGGCCTGCTCAACAGGCCCGCGACGGGGCGCAGTTATATCGCCAATACTGTGTTACCTGTCACGGCTCTGGCGCCTTGGGGGCTCCCGGTGTAGGTAAGGAGCATCGACCCTACTGGTCCCATGAAATCGAAGAAGACGGTTTCGACGCCCTGGTCCTAGATGCTATCAATGGCTTCAACTCGATGCCGCCTCGCGGTGGCTGCTTTGACTGTAGCGACGACGAAATTCGCAGCACGGTGATCTATATGCTGAACAAAAGTGGGGCAAAGTAAGAAAAGACGCCGCACGCGATATGCTTCGCACAACAACGCGAAATAGTTTGTCTTTTTTATATTGCAAAGAGGCCGCGCCCCGGACGGGAACGCGGCCTCTTTGCATTTGGCACAAAAAGAACGTGCTCGTGTTGCCGTGTCAGTGCCGCGTTACCTAATCCAGTAACGCCCGAAGATTAGCAATGCTGGCTTCGGCCACTTCCGCTTCTTTGGCTTCATCTTTCTGAATGCCGATGCCCAGATAGTCGATGTCATCTTGCGGCATTTCATCCACGAAGCGGCTGGCAGTGGTGTCGATTCGCTCGCCGTATTGTTTGCGCGTCAGCGCCTGAGTCATGGCCAGGGTTTCTCGGGCGCGGGTGATGCCCACGTACATGAGGCGGCGCTCTTCGACGATGTTGTCTTCTTCGATGCTGGTGCGGTGGGGCAGGAACTCTTCTTCCACCCCCATCATGTAGACGTGGGGAAATTCCAGACCCTTGGAGGCGTGCAGGGTCATCAGTTGCACCCGGTCGGAGTCGTCTTCTTCTTGCTGCTGTTCGAGCATGTCCAGTAGCACCAGCTTCTTGATCACCGATTCCAGATCGCTGGCGCCTTCTTCGTCGTCTTCCTGTTTTTCCAGCATGCGCTCAATGCTGCGCACCAGTTGCCAGATATTTTCGATATTCTTTTCGCCGATACGTGGGCTGGAGGCGTTCTGCATCAACCAACCTTCATAATCCATGTCGGTGATGAGTTCTTGCACCGCTTGCAAGCTGTTCTGGCCGAAGCAGAATTGCCGCTTGGCATCGAGCCAAGCCTTGAACTTTTGTAGCTTCTCGGCGGCTTTCGGGTTCATGACCTCACTGAGCGCGAAGTCATCACACACGTGGTACAAACCCTGCTCGCGCTTGAGTGCCCAGGTGGCCAGTTTTTCCAGTGTGGCGGGGCCAATTTCCCGGCGTGGCGTGTTGATGATACGTAGAAAAGCGTTGTCGTCATCCGGATTGACCAGCAGGCGCAAGTAGCACATCAGGTCTTTAATTTCGCTGCGGGAGAAGAAACTTTTGCCACCGGAAACCTTGTAGGGAATCGACAGACTTTGCAGTTTCATTTCCAAAATACGCGATTGGAAATTGCCACGGTAAAGTACGGCAAAGTCTTTCCACTGCAACCCTTTCTGTAGGCGACGGTGAAAGATGTCGCTGGCGATCCATTCGGTTTCAGCCTCTTCATCGCGTAGAGCAGAAAAGCGGATCGGTTCGCCGTAACCATAATCGGACCACAGGCTTTTCTCGAATTCGTGGGGATTGTTGGCGATGACGGTGTTGGCGGCTTTAAGAATGCGCCCGGTGGAACGGTAATTCTGTTCCAGCTTCACCACCTTCAGGGTCGGCCAGTCTTCCTGTAGCTGCGCCAGGTTTTCCGGGCGGGCGCCGCGCCAGGCATAGATGGACTGGTCGTCATCGCCCACCACGGTGAATTTGCCCTCCGGTAGGGTGAGCATTTTCACCATTTCATACTGAGCACCGTTGGTATCCTGGTATTCATCCACCAGCAGGTACTGAATACGGTTGCGCCACTTTTCCAGAATGCGTGGCTGCTCGTGGAACATGCGCGCGGGCATCAGGATCAGGTCGTCGAAGTCCACCGCATTACACACCCGCAGCATACGATCATAGCCACTGTAGGCCATGGCTGCGCGCAGGTCTTCGTCGGTTTCGGCAGTGCTCACTGCTTGTTCGGGTAGCACCAGGGCGTTTTTCCAGCTGGAAATGCGTTTGTGGATCACATCCACCGCGTCCAGGTCCCGTTCCGATTCACCTTGGCGAAGAATTTCCTTGAGGATTTCCTTGCTGTCCGCCCCGTCCAGAATGGAGAAACCGTTGCGCAGCCCGCAGGCTTTTAACTCGGATTTGAGGATGCGCAAGCCCAGGTTATGGAAGGTGGAAACAATCAGCCCCCGGGTCAGGTCACGGCTGACCAGCTGTTGCACCCGCTCTTTCATCTCCCGCGAAGCCTTGTTGGTAAAGGTCACCGCTGCAATATGGCGTGCCGGAATGCCCCGCTCCTGGATCAGCCAAGCGATCTTACGGGTGATCACGCTGGTTTTGCCGGAGCCCGCACCGGCCAGCACTAACAGAGGGCCGTCCGCGTAGTCCACGGCTTCCTGCTGGCGGGGGTTAAGCTTGCTCATAGGGCTCCGGTAACTCTGGGCGGGAATCGGGCCGCTATGATACCAGTGATGCCCTCGCGGCACCTTATGTCGGTTATCATGGCGGTTTTACTGGTAACGGTTTTTTGCCCATGCGTTTGGACTATTTTCTTGCCCACAGTGCCGGCCTGACTCGCAAGGAGGCCAAACAGCTGATCAGCCGTGGTGCGGTGACGGTGGAGGGGGAGGCCAAGCCCAAAGCCAATTTGCAGTTGCGCCCGGATCAGGCGGTGACCGTTCACGGTGAGCGGGTGCAGCCGCCGGGACACCGTTATCTGATGCTCCACAAGCCTGTGGATGTGGTCTGCTCCACGGAGGATCCTGGCCACCGCACCGTGCTGGATTTGCTGCCGCCAGAACTGCGCGCTCAGGTGCATCCGGCCGGCCGGTTGGACCGGGATACCACCGGCCTGGTGTTGCTCACCTCCGATGGGCAGTGGTCCCATCGGCTTACCTCTCCCAACCATGCCTGCGGCAAGCGTTACCGGGTGCAGTGTGCGGACCCGGTCAGTGATGAGGATATGCAGGCGCTGCGTGAGGGCGTTTTGCTACGCGGGGAAGACAAGCCTACTTTGCCAGCACAGGTGGAACGGTTGGATGAGGCTTGCTTGCTGCTGACCATTCGGGAAGGGCGTTACCATCAGGTTAAACGCATGTTGGCCGCCTGTGGTAACAAAGTGCTTGGGTTGCACCGGGAGCAGATCGGCGAGATTCAGCTGGATGCGGCTCTGGCGCCGGGGGAATATCGCGCGCTGACTGAGGACGAGGTCGAGAGTATCTGACGCTATTTTTGCTGGTGTGCCGGTAGTGCGCTGATAGGAAAAGCGAAAAGGCGGAGATGTTTTGCCGGTATTTTTTCCTGCGTTTTTATTCTTTGAGCCAAGCCACATGTCTTTCTTTCAACGGTCTACGCAACGGCATTACGTCCACGGCGCTCAATGCTTAGCGGGTTTACTAGGGCGTGGGCATCGTTATACGCCCACGGCGTTTGGTCGCTCCCCAAGGCGGCCCATCACCTCAATGGTCGTAATGCGGGTGATGATAATGCTGCCCAGGGCAGGAACCATAGGTCATGCAGTGGGCGTGACGTGAAGGTGGCGGGGCCGAGGCCCTTCTTTGCTACATCACAAAGGGTGCGGGCATTATCGGTGCCGAACCTGGCGATTGTAAGTAGATGATCCCGTTGTCTCGCGTTGCCCTTGGATATCTGCGATAGGGATATTTACAGCAAAGGGATTGTCAGAGAGACAGAGAAGGGCTGTCGCGAACTGCAAGGCTAGACAGCTTTCGGTCATTTTCGGACAGGTGGAGAAGTGGCGTATAATGGCTCCATGAACCGCTATCGTTTTATTCAGCTTGATCCGGGCACTGGCCGTTCGCCGGTGCCGGTGAACTACGTTCGCAATCTGCTCGAACTGATCAGCGAGGTGGGGGTGGACACCCGGCGTTTACTGCGTGAGGTGGGGTTGACCGAAGAGGCTATCTATAACCCGGAACCGACACTGCGTTTTGAGCAGTTCCGCCAAGTGATGGTGGGGGCCCGGGAAATGACCGGCAACCCGGCGTTGGGTCTGGTGTTGGGTCAACAGCTCACGCTCACAGCCCACGGCCTACTGGGCTATGCAGCTATCAGCAGTGTGGATCTGGGTGATGCTTTGCGTTTGCTGGAGCGTTATTTCCGGACTCGTACTCGCTTGTGTGTGCCGCGCATTGAGTCCTCCACCGAGGGGGTTCGCTTCTGCCTTCTGGAAAGTGTGCTATTGGGCGATATTCGCGAAACCTACCTGGAAGTGGTGGTTGCGGCAGTCGTGGGCGGGATTCGCTACCTGCTGGGTGAGCGTTTCCGCGGTGTTGTACTGGAGCTGCCCTATGCGCCGCCGGCCCATGCAGACCGATACCGTGAGCTGTTGGAGATGCCGGTGGAGTTTGGTGCTGAGGTGGCCGCCCTGCGGTTACCGCATTCCTTGCTCAACGAACCGTTCACCTTGTCCGACCCGGCATCGCGGCACATGGCTGCGCAGAAATGCGAGCAAGAGCTTCGGCGTCTGGAGGCGGACCAGGACTGGGCTAGCCGGGTGTATGCACGCTTGATGCAGGCGGAAGGTATGTTGCCCAGCTTGGAGCAACTGGCGGGTAATTTTCATGTCACCTCGCGGACCCTGCGCCGTTATTTGAATGCACTTGGTGTGAGCTACCGTTCCTTGTTGGAGGAAGTGCGTATGACCAAAGCCATGGCGTACCTGAAGGCGAACATTACCGTGCAACAGGTCGCCAGCCGCTTAGGCTACGCGGATCCTAGCAACTTCGCCCGTGCCTTCCGTAAATGGACCGGTCACCCACCGAGTCACTTCCAGCCTTAACGTTTCCAGTGGCGATCTTTAGCAACAATACGAAGGGGGTGGTGAGTCATGCTCGGCCCATGCCCGCCCCACGCCATCATCGTTTGTGATATGCCGTGGGCACGGCGTTCCAAATGATGGGGGCAGTCCAGTGTTGTTGCGTACAGCGTTCCTCATCTGGCAATCCCCGCGCCATAACGCTAGTGTTCCCGTCCTTGTCAGCAAGAAAACAACCCATGAGTCATCACGAACCCGTTCTGCTGGTTTCCCGGCATAACCACCCCCGCGGCAGTTGTCAGCGTGGGCGCATGCAGCGTCAGAGGTTGATTCATCGTGCGTCCTATGTGGTGGTGACAGATCTAGCAGGAAGGGTATGCGTGCAGAAACGGGCAGCAGACAAGCACTTCTATCCCGGTGGCTGGGATTTGGCCGCCGGTGGGGTAATGCGCCCGGATGAAAGCGTGGCTCAAGGGTTGTCGCGAGAGTTGCACGAAGAGTTGGGTCTGCAGCGCCAGTTTTCTTGCTGGCAATGGTTCTGGTTTGCCAATCCTCATCACCGCGTCTGGGGCGCCCTGTCATCAACGGTAGCCTGCCCTGAGGCGGTGTCCCTCAGTGACGAAGTGGTCGCCGTACAGTGGCTGCCAGCCTGTGAAGCGCTGGCGTTGCCCGGTGCCACTCCGGATACTCGCCACGCGCTGTCCTTGCTGTTGTCATCGTCCTCCTGAGCGTTTTCGTCCTTGTGGCCGGGTGTCTGGCTGGATAGGTTTTTGTATCAACAGGGGGAGCTTTATGACTCAGCGATTCAGTGTGCGCGGTAAACGTATTCTCATCACCGGGGCCTCCAGCGGCTTTGGCGCCCATTTTGCTAGGGCTCTGGCCGAAGAAGGCGCAGACCTTGTCCTGGCCGCTCGTCGTGTAGATAAATTGGAAGATACCGCCAAGGCCGTGCGTGAACAGGGCCGAGACGCCATCGTGGTGCCCATGGATGTAAGCGATCACGCTAGCGTCGAGGCGGCTTTTGGCTGCATGCCAGCACTGGATGTGGTGGTGAATAATGCCTGTCTCTTATACACATCTGACGCTGCCGACGACTCCTTACGTGTAG
>OJAZ01000807.1_pt1 | contig 11879 bp, 8 predicted proteins | sample 1589851 | NCBI WGS metagenome assembly OJAZ01 (sample SAMN05416792, study PRJEB24817) | seawater metagenome | isolation source: Sea water | place: Canada:Atlantic | collected 2013-07 | reverse complement strand
GATTCGCCTTAGTCTCGTGGGCTCGGAGATGTGTATAAGAGACAGTCTTTTAAGTCTTGATACTGTGCTAATGTGCTGCGCACCCATTGCGCTAAATGATAATGACGTTCACCAACGACACTAGCAGTTAACATTTTGGAATGAGAGAGCAGCGGATCAACGGCTGGATATAAGCCTTCACTGGCACGTTTTCGTGATAGGGCAATACTTGCAGATAAATGTGAAAACGCATGCACTGCTGCCGGATCAGTAAAATCATCAGCCGGCACATATACCGCTTGAATTGAGGTGATCGCACCGGACTCCGTATTGGCAATACGTTCTTGTAATTGGGCTAATTCGGTACTTAGAGTAGGTTGATAACCCAATCTCGAAGGCATTTGACCCAATAATCCGGACACTTCAGAACCTGCTTGAATAAAGCGAAAAATATTATCAATTAACAGCAACACATCTTTATGCTCATCATCCCTAAAATACTCAGCCATCGTTAATGCAGCATGACCTACTCGAAAACGGCTACCTGGTAATTCGTTCATTTGGCCAAACATCATGACCATGTTATCTAAAACGCCTGCTTGCGCCATTTCACGATGCAGCTCCTCACCTTCTCGGCAGCGCTCGCCGATCCCACAAAAGATGCTAGTGCCATTGTGATTGGCCACCATGTTATGGATCATTTCGGTTAGCAGAACGGTTTTTCCTACGCCTGCACCGCCAAACAAACCTGTTTTTCCCCCTCGTTCAAGCGGGACAAGTAGATCTATGACTTTGATCCCCGTACTGAATATTTCGGTGTTAGTTGAGCGACTAGATAAAGGTGGGGCTGTGTTATGAATAGAGCGCCATGTCACATCTGTGAGTGGCACGCCACCATCAATTGTATTGCCAAACACATCAAACATGCGCGAAAGAATGTTTGGCCCGACCGGCACTAATAATGGCCCATGTGTGTTTTCTACGGGCATGCCTCTGGCCAATCCGGAGGTTGGATTGAGTGCTATAGCTCGCACCGTGTGTTCGTTGAGTTGAGTTTGAACCTCTAAGCTGACATTTCGCTCAGGCCCTGCTTTTAATAAGTGACGTACTTGCGGTAACTGTGTTGCAAACTCAATATCAACAACAGTACCTCGCACTGATACGATATAACCTAAGCTTTGTTTGTCCATAACCTCTAGAGCCTTATCTCTTAGGTTGTAGATTAGCTAAAATGACAGCAAATTATTAGTCGCAATTGTACTTAGGTGAATGTGGTTAGTACGTAGTTTGTTTAAAATTATCGAGAAAGGTCAAACACAGCATTCAACCGTCTTTAGTGAGATTAAATGGTATGTAGTGTGACGAAACTTTTGTAAATCACGGGTTAACACCTTGTAACACTTCCGCTATAATCAAAAAAACAATAAAACGGGCTCACTCGTGTTCATCAATCAGCAAAAACTCATTTTTTTTCGAAAAGGCATGCCTTTATTAGCCAATGTCGCCGGTACTGCGCAATCTATTCCGTTAGGTGAGCCTGATTTTGTGATGCTTGAATGTGCATTACAGTCCCAATACCAGTCTGGTGTAGCTGAACTTGTTACGCAAAGTCAGTTGGTTGATAAGGTGTTAGCGTTGCCATTAATGCAGCAACAATTCGCCTCATTATCACCATCCCAAGTGGCCAAACGCTTTGCTCAGTACTCAGAAGTAAAGGCTATCAGTGATATCGCTCCGGTTGATCCTCCGTCGATTACCCCTATAGCGTTAGCGGCGGATGATACTCTTTTTGATACTATGCTCGATGCGATGAGTCAGTTACGGATTGGAACGCATTTTGCCATTTCGTTTGCTGCGGATGGATTTTGTGCATGGTCAGCTCAAGCCCAAGATTTTATTGCGCTGAGTGCGCTAGATGTCATGGTGCTATTGAGCTTTGGTGAAGGTAAATCAATCTCTGAGATATTGACGACAAAAGCGCCGCTAGGTGTGGCTTATGATACTTATTTAGCTCGCATCAGTGCATGGCATCAATTAGGGTTATTAGCCGATGAAAAAACCAATATTGCTAAAACCGCGCCAGTCTTAACCCCTTTTTCGACCTCGACAGCTTCAGCGTTACCGATCCCTGCTAAATGGCAAGACGCTTTAGCCGAAGATAAAATCCCAGTTTACTTTGTGCCCCATATGGAAAATCATTTTCCATTGGCACTTGGGGTGCTTTACAGTGCCTTGATTGCCTATCAAGATGGGGCGTTGTTAGATAAATTTCAGTTTATTCCACTCAATTATCTTGAGCCTAATGCGTTATTTAATGGGCCTTATCGTAAATTTGGTGCGGGTGTGTGGCTGTTCTCAAACTACATGTGGTCAATTGATGTCAACATGCAGATCAGTCAAGCGGTGAAACAATATAGTGGTAATTTTACTATCCATGGTGGACCGAGTACGCCTGATTACCAACAAGCCTGTGAAGATTTTTTGACGGAGCATACTTCGGTAAATGTTGCCGTTCATGGGGAAGGTGAGATTACGATCACCGAAGTGGTGGAAGCGTTAAGTGCGATTGCCAAACCGAATACGCCGCATAAACGGGATATTCAAGCGGATAATCATGCTTTAGCACAAGTCACAGGGATCACTTATCGAGAAGCGATGACGGGGCGCTTTATTCGTACCGGTAGTCGTGAGCGAATGAAAAACCCCGATACGGTGCCATCCCCGTATTTATCTGGCTTATTCGATCAATACCAAGGACGAGTCGAGGCTGCCATCATTGAAACTAATCGCGGTTGTCCTTACGGCTGTACGTTTTGTGATTGGGGCAGTGCGACCAATCAAAAAATCCGTAAGTTTGACTTACAGCGGGTTAAAGATGAAATTACGTGGATTGGGCAAAATAAAATTCGTGTGATGTGGATTGCTGATGCTAATTATGGCTTGTATGACCGCGATATCGAGATCTCACAATTCATTGTCGACACCAAAGCTCAATATGGCTACCCGCAAGAGATCGTAGTGAACTACACCAAAAACTCCACCTGGCGCTTAGTCGAGATCATTAAAATCTTTTCTGATGGCGGGATCATTGGGCAGGGGATCATTTCTATCCAAACTACTGATGAGCAAACCTTAGAAGTCATTAATCGCAAAAACATTCGCACTCAGCGCTATGATGAATTGGCGCAGGCGTTTACGGATTTGAATTTGCCATTATCGACTGACTTAATGATGGGATTACCGGGACAAACGGTGGCCTCATTTACTGCAGATTTACAACGTTATATTGATATGGATGTATCGGTTAAGGCCTATCCCACTCAGCTGTTACCCAATAGCCCAATGGCAGAACCTGGGTATATGGAAAAATACGAAATTAAAACCGATGAACACAGTTTTTTAACCTCGACATATAGTTATACGCCAGCAGACATGCAGCGTATGAATGCGTTGTATGATGTTTATGTGATGGCCGATGGGTATAGTTTATTACGTTATGTATTACGTTACATGCAATGGGAGCATGGCGTCATGGCAGGGACGTTTTTAGCGAATTTACTGGATGATTGTCAGGCTGAGCCAGATGCTTACCCATTAATGACATGGGCGGTGCGCTACTTTAATGAAGATAAGTCAATGCCTTCAGGCTGGGCGAATTTTTATCAAGAATTGTATGCTTATACTTGTGCTCGCTATGCCTTAACACCATCGTCGCCGACACATGCTCAATCCGCATTAGCCACAGTGATTTCAGTCAATCAAGCTGCAATGCCGGATGATGCGTTACAGTATCCGTACACGGTTGATTTAGTACATGATTTTGTGGCGTATTTTACGCAGAATGCAGCAGAGCGTTTACCATTGGAGTCATTCGGTCCTGCGTCGATGACGTTTACTGATCCGAATAAATTATCTATAGTGGATTTAAATTCTGCACAATATGATTCGCATCAGTATTTCTGGGAGTTACACTCAGAAGTCGCAAGGCCTAAATCGTTAGCTGAGTTTGCGGCTTGATTTTATCATCTGATGTGATAATTAGGCGCTTATCCCTGTGTGATGCGCCTTTTGTGATGCGGTTGTATATTCAGCCAAGTTTCATCCGTTTTATTGCAGATAAACACATAACTGATATTACCGCAGCTGAACAATATATTTCTACTGGGCCAATGGCGTGTTTTGCAGAGCATGGATTTGCGCTTGATTTAGTATCTATTCCTAGTGTTAAAGGAAATATTCCGATAGGGGTATGTGGTTTATTGAAGCGCCCTGAATTAGCTTATCCGGATTTAGGCTTTGCCTTATTAGATGAATATGCCGGTCAAGGTTTCGCTTTTGCTGCTTGTCAATTTGTACTCAAACATGCACTGACGGTGCTTAAGCTTGATATTATTTTAGCGATAGTGATGCCAACTAATACTCGTTCTATTCAGTTATTAGAACGGTTAGGCTTTGAACGAATTGAGGATATTAAATTATACGGAGAAACTAATCGATCGTATCAGTTTACCCGTTCCTCTCAGGCATTATTAAGCTAAGAGGCAATACTCACGCATGCATAAAAAAAGCTCCGTAGCTGATATCAACTACAGAGCTTCCTAATATATTTGTCTTAGTTTGTCAGCTAAATTACCAAATACGCACACGATCTTCTGGTGCTAAATACAATGCATCACCAGGTTTAACATCAAACGCAGCATACCATGCATCATGGTTACGTGGAGCTAATGCACGATAACGACCTGGCGCATGAGTACCACCACGAAGTTGGTTAAGCATGCTTTCTTCGGTACGTTTTTCTTTCCAGACTTGTGCCCAGGCTAAGAAGAAACGCTGATCACCGGTAGTGCCATCAATAATTGGGGCTTCTTTACCATTCAGACTTAGTTGATACGCGTGATACGCCATTGCTAAACCACCGACATCACCAATGTTTTCACCTAATGAATTTTTACCATTAACAAAGTTACCTTCAATTGGCTCATACGCTGAATACTGAGCGGCAAGTTTTTCAGCTTTCGCATCAAATGCTGCACGATCTTCATCAGTCCACCAGTTACGTTGCACGCCTTGTGCATCTGATTTTGAACCTTGGTCATCAAATCCATGACCCATTTCATGTCCGATTACCGCACCAATACCACCGTAGTTCACGGCTGCATCTGCGTTTGGATCAAAGAATGGCGGTTGTAGAATTGCCGCAGGGAAAACGATTTCGTTAAACGATGAATTGTAATAGGCGTTGACTTGTTGCGGGGTCATCCCCCAACGTTCACGATCAGTCGGCTCCATTTCAACGGCAACATCTTTTGCTTGGAAAAACTGACGTAATGTTTTCACATTACCCAGCAAATCATCCGCGCTGATATCTAAACCAGCAAAATCGATACCTTGATCTGGATAGCCAATTTTTGGGCGGAACGCAGCTAGCTTAGCCTTAGCATTGACCTTAGTTTCTGCACCCATCCAGTCAAGACCATCGATACGTTGACCTAATGCTGTACGTAAGTTTTCGACTAGTTCAGCCATTTGTGCTTTTGAACTTTCAGGGAAATAACGTTCAGTATAAATTTCACCAATAGCGAAACCTAAACTTTCTGTTCCTGACATTGCACTAATTGCTCGCTTCCAACGTGGACGCGGCTCTTTTTGACCATTTAATACGGTGCCAAAGAACGCAAAATTAGTATTATAAATATCTTGAGATAGCATTGATGCGTTGTTAGAAATCGTATGGTAAGTTAAGTACGCTTTCCAAGTCGCTAAGTCTTCGCCGTTAATCAAATCAATCGCCGCTTTGACTGGCTCAGGTTGACGTACGTTTAACGTTGGGATTGCAAAACCAGAAGAGGCAAAGAAACTATCCCAATCAAACCCAGCATATTCAGCTTCAAACGCATCACGCTCAAATTGGTTTAGTGCTAGATCACGATCACGGCGTTTTTCACGTGGCCATTGGATTTCAGCGATTTTAGTCTCAAGTGCCAAAATTGCTGCTGCTTGAGATAGCGCATCAGCTTCATTAACACCAGCAAACGCTAACATTTGTGCAATATGGTTTTGATATTCATTACGAATATTGACAAAACGCTCAGTATCTAACAAATAGTAATCACGATCAGGTAGACCAATACCACTCACACCAACATGTAATTGGTATTGGTTTGGATCTTTCGGGTTAGTCCACATACCGCCCCAGATTGGAGTCGTCGTCCCCGTTAACCAAGCTTCACCGAAGGTTTTGGTTAAACCGGCAACATCGGTAATGTCGGCGATATTGGTTAATGTTGCTTGAATCGGGGTAATGCCTAGTTTGTCTAATGTGGCAGTGTCCATGTACGCATTGTAATAATCCGCAACGAGTTTTTCCGTGCCTGATAAGTTTTCTTTTGCAGCCAAATCTTCAATGATCGCTTTTACTTCATCATTTGAACGCTCTGCAAGCTTGGAAAACGCACCAAAACGGGTTTTATCTGCAGGTAGTTCATAATTGTCGTACCAATTACCACTGGCATACATAAAGAAATCATCACCAGGTTTAATATCTAAGTTACGGGCACTTAACTCAACACCAAATGAACCTAGTTCAGCTTTCGCTGCGACAGCTTCTATTGCTGCTGGGGTGTTAGTCGTTGGGGCTTGGCCAGTACAGCCACCGAGTATGAAACTCGCTGCAACTAATGTTGCTATTGTTGTTTTCTTCATCATTATTTTAAAATTCCTATTAATATAGTAGTTATAACACCTTGATAATACCAATCAACGCTTGATCTGCCTAGATTATAGACATATCTATTTACATATTAGTTTACTCGGATGATTCATCTTCAACCTGCTTAAACGGCAGTAATTCATCGCATTGAGCTTTGTATTGTTTGATCCCAATCCGTTCGCGTTGTAAAAAATCATCCACTGCAATTTCAAAATCCGGTAGCGCTAAACTATGAAATGAATGGCAGTATGTGGGGGCAAATCCACGTAATATTTTATGCTCACCTTGAGTGCCGGGGTTAAAACGTTGAATACCATGTTCAATGGCAAATTCAATGCCTTGATAATAACAACATTCAAAATGAAGCCCATCGACTTCACGTAACGCGCCCCAATAACGCCCGTATAACTGTGTATCATCAAACAAGAACATCGCACCTGCAATATATTGATTGTCTTGTTTGGCTAAAACCAGTAACACATTGTCTTTTAATTGATCAAATAATTGTGTGAAGAACTCAGCAGTGAGGTATCCATCATGCCCGCTGCGTTTTAGGTATGTGACGCGATAGCAATCATAAAAAAACGCCATGTGCTCCGCAGTGATCTCCGCGCCAGCCAAGCGTTCAATTGTGACTTGTTGCTGCTGCACTTTTTTACGCTCTTTATTAATGGAACGACGTTTTCGCGACGTAAAATAAGATAAGTAATCGGTAAAAGATGTGTAATCCTGATTACTCCATTCAAACTGTAATGATAAACGATGCAATAAAGGTGCATTTTGCAAGGCGATTTGTTCCGCCTCATTTGCAAAGAGTAAATGCATTGACGAGTAATGTTGCTCATACAAAAAGGTTTTAACTTGCTCGATAATGATTGGAAGGTCATTCCAACTTGGCTGTGCATCCACCCAGCCTATACGTTGTGATGTGACTGGGGTAAATGGAATCGCGTTAATCCATTTTGGATAATACTGTTGCCCATGATGTGCATAGGCATTGGCCCAAGCGTGGTCAAAAATATATTCGCCATAACTATGGGTTTTTATATACCCTGGTAAAAACGCAACTGGTTGTGCGTCCTGTAAAATACACAAATGATAAGGAAGCCATCCAGTATCTCCGCCCACACTGTGACTTTCTTCCAAACTATGTAAGAAGCGATGGGTTAGGCAAGGTCCGCCTTTTTCAGCAAAACAACGATCCCACATCTGCGCATCTATCTGGCTAATATCAGTGTAGGCTAATACCGTAAATGACAAGGTCAGTTCCTTTTTTATTTATAATTGGTTATTCTTACCTGCTGCAAGCCGCAACGGTTCATTATATGAGGTCAACATTGTAATGGATATTGATAATATTCCGATTCAACAAGATAATCCACAGCGTATTATTCGCTACAAAGTGACACGTTTACTTGCCAAACGTGAGCATAGTTATGCCGAGTTAGTACAAAAACTGCAAGTACTAGATTTACCTAGCGAAGACATTATGGCTGTGTTACAGCAATTCGTAGATAAGGACATCCAATCTGACGATCGGTTTACTTACCATTTTGTGCGAAATTGTATCGCAAAAGGGCAAGGTTTATCCCGAATAAAACAAGCCTTATTCGCACATGAAATTTCAGAAAATATGTTAGGTGATGCATTACAAGAAATAGAACCTGATTGGTTTGAATTAGCGTATCGCGTTAAATGTAAAAAATACGCTATTGAGCCCGAAACAGATTGGACGCTGAAGCAAAAGCAGATGCGATTTTTGCAGTATCGAGGATTTAATCAAGAGCAAATTTCTCACGCTGTAGACTTTAGTATAGATAAATAATGGCTTTTCCTAAACTTTTTATCATTTTTGTTTTGATAACAGTAATATAGTCTTAATTACGTACAAAAACTGTGGTAGATTATGGGGATAATTTTTTTAGTAACATTTCCCTGCATCTATAATTGCATCTTCAAAGGATTATCCATGACGCGTTCAACTGCCCAAATTAGACAGGCATTTTTAGATTATTTTGGTCAACAAGGCCATCAATCTGTAGCATCTTCATCACTGGTTCCAAGTGATGATCCAACGCTGTTATTTACCAATGCAGGTATGAACCAATTTAAAGATGTTTTTTTAGGTGCAGAACAACGCAGTTATCGTCGTGCAGTATCATCACAGCGCTGTGTTCGTGCTGGTGGTAAGCATAATGATTTAGATAACGTGGGTTACACTGCACGTCACCACACATTTTTTGAAATGCTAGGTAACTTTAGTTTTGGTGATTATTTTAAAACCGATGCGATTAAGTTTGCGTGGACGTTTTTGACCAAAGAATTAGGGCTACCTGCTGACAAATTGTTAGTAACTGTATACGCAGAAGATGACGAAGCATTCGCCATCTGGGAAAATGAAATAGGTTTACCTGCTGATAAAATTATTCGTATTGCTACCTCTGATAACTTTTGGTCGATGGGTGACACTGGACCTTGTGGCCCATGTTCTGAGATTTTTTATGACCACGGTGCGCATATCTGGGGTGGTCCTCCAGGATCTCCAGAGGAAGACGGTGATCGTTTTATCGAAATCTGGAACTTAGTCTTTATGCAGTTCAATAAATCTGCAGATGGCACTATGGAGCCATTACCTAAGCCTTCTATTGATACAGGAATGGGCCTAGAGCGCATTTCGGCTATACTCCAAAACGTCCACAGTAACTATGAAATTGACATTTTCCAAGCATTAATTAAAGCAGCGGCAAGTATTGTCGGCACTGATGACTTAAATGATAAATCATTACGAGTTATCGCTGACCATATTCGTTCATGTAGTTTCTTGATTTGTGACGGCGTCATGCCATCGAATGAGGGGCGTGGTTATGTGTTACGTCGTATTATACGTCGTGCCGTTCGTCATGGTTATAAACTGGGTGCTCAAGATATTTTCTTTTATAAGCTAGTCGGAGCATTAGCGGAGCAAATGGGTGAGGCATACCCAGAGTTAGTTGATCAACTACCTGTTATCGAAAAAGTGTTACGCGTCGAAGAAGAACAATTTTCTAAAACACTTGAACGCGGTATGAATATATTAGCGCAAAGTTTAACGGAATTAGATGGGACTGTAATCCCTGGTGATGTCGTCTTTAAATTGTATGATACTTATGGTTTCCCTGCGGATTTAACGGCTGATGTTGCTCGTGAACAAAACTTCACGATTGACGAAGCTGGATTTACGGATGCAATGCAAGCTCAACGTGCGCGCGCGCAACAAGCGAGTAACTTTGGTACTGATTACAACGAAACTTTAAAAATAACACACAGCACAGAATTTACGGGCTATGATAAAACACAAGATCAAGCCAATGTAGTAGAAATTATTGTAGATAACCAAACAGTAGAAACTATCGAAGCCGGTCAGCAAGGTATTGTTATTTTGGATACCACTGCATTTTATGCTGAGTCAGGTGGTCAAGCGGGTGACTGCGGCTCATTATTAAGTAATGATATAAATGTCTTCACGGTTACGGATACCAAAAAGATAGCCAATGCATTTGGTCATCAAGGGATAGCAAAAGCAGCAATTAGTAAAGGACAGTCATTATTAACTGTTGTCGATAGTACTCGACGTGATGCAATAAAATTAAATCATAGTGCGACGCATTTATTACATGCAGCATTAAGGCAGTTACTTGGCGATCACGTAAGTCAAAAAGGCTCATTAGTTGATGACGACAAATTACGTTTCGATTTTGCCCATTTTGAAGCAATTACGGCAGAACAGTTGAATACGATTGAACAGCTTGTTAATGCGCAGATACGAGCTAATCATCAATTAAACACCCAATTAATGGATCTGGATGAGGCAAAGGCTTCCGGTGCGATGGCCTTATTCGGTGAAAAATATGATGAAAAAGTCCGAGTTGTATCAATGGGCGAATTTTCAACAGAACTTTGTGGTGGTACTCATGTTAATCAAACAGGTGATATTGGTTTGTTTAAACTAACATCTGAAAGTGGCATTGCATCTGGGGTGCGTCGGATTGAAGCTATAACTGGTGCTACGGCAATAGCCTATGTACAACAGCAAGCTCAAACATTGCAACAAGCAGCAAATCTATTGAAAGTTGAACCATTTAATGTGGTTGAGCGTATTATGCATGTTCAAGATGTGCTCAAGGCAACCGAGAAGTCGCTGACTCAAGCTAAGCAAAAGCTGGCAAGTCAACAAGGTTCGGATATAGTCAGCAAAGTACAAGTTATAAAAGGACAGAATGTTTTAGTTGCAAACTTACCTGGTGTAGAAGCAAAGGCTTTACGCGGGATGTTAGATGAACTAAAACAAAAGATTTCTTCAGGTATCATCGTTTTAGGTGTGCCTGGTGAAGGTAAGGTTAACTTAATTGCTGGTGTTACGAGTGATTTAGTTAATCAAATAAAAGCAGGTGAACTCATTAACTTTGTTGCATCTCAAGTAGGTGGTAAGGGTGGTGGTAGACCTGATATGGCTCAAGCCGGTGGCACTCAACCTGAAAATTTAGAACATGCTCTCACGTCAGTGTATGATTTTATTTCAGAAAAAATTTAGTGTTTTCTTAAACTTGTACTTATAATTAGGAAAAGTAATTTTGATGTGACCAAAATTACAGGGAAATAGAAAACAGGTTGTTTGTTTTCTAAAACATGGATGAATAATAAAAAGGAATAGGAGCAAAAATGCTTATCTTGACTCGTCGTGTTGGAGAAACTTTGATGGTAGGTGACGAAGTCACCGTAACGGTATTGGGTGTTAAAGGCAACCAAGTAAGAATTGGTGTGAATGCGCCAAAAGAAGTATCGGTACATCGTGAAGAAATATATATGAGAATACAGGCTGAAAAAGGCAACCCAGGGAACGCTAGTACTACTGAGTAGTTGTTAAATTGAACCTGGATATAAAGAGACCGATGTTATCATCGGTTTTTTTATACCTAAAACCAAGTATATCAATGGTTTACTAAAAAAATGAAGTTTTTTTGTAAAAGCCTATTGAACAATTAGATTTTATCTGTAGAATGCGCTCCTCACTTGAAGGGAACAAGATTAAGTCGGCAACGACAAAGCCTTACCAAGCAAGTGTTTGAAGATGTTTTAGTTGAATGATTTATTAATAAAACTTCAAATAAAACGTTGACAACCAGATTCAAAAGCGTATTATACGCATCCC
>OJAZ01000802.1_pt1 | contig 11916 bp, 6 predicted proteins | sample 1589851 | NCBI WGS metagenome assembly OJAZ01 (sample SAMN05416792, study PRJEB24817) | seawater metagenome | isolation source: Sea water | place: Canada:Atlantic | collected 2013-07 | reverse complement strand
TGGCTGTAAGCTCACATTATTAGAGCGCATGCCTGTGGTGGCTGCACTATTAGATGATGGGATTGAGCGTGCAAAACTAAATCATGAAGTTGCCGATATTGCCAATAACATGCAATTAATTCACGGTTCATCGCTAGAGGAAGTCGACTTAGCTATTGAACCCGATGTTGTGTATTTAGACCCTATGTATCCGCACCGTGAAAAATCAGCTGCGGTTAAAAAAGAAATGCGAATATTCCAATCGCTGGTAGGTGAAGACCTTGATGCAGATGATTTACTTGAACCTGCATTAGCGTTAGCAAAATACCGTGTTGTGGTAAAACGTCCAAGTTATGCGCCGCCACTGGCAAATAAAAAACCATCGATGAGCATCAATATGAAAAAAAATCGCTTTGATGTTTATGTTAAACAGGCAATCCCAAAACCTATTACTTAGCATAGTCATTTAAAACCTTACATAAATGTAGCTAAACCCATACCTTGTCAAATTAAACCCATACCATGTCAAATTAAACTCATACTATGTCAAATTAAACTCATACTATGTCAATACTCTCGGTTTATGAAAGTTTATTACAAGGTGATGTAAAAGCTTGTTAAAGGTCTAAGGGCGTATTGCTGGCATTAGTTACAGATTGTTCTTTAGGTCAACAGTTAGCGATCAGTTGACCTAACAAAAGATTACTGCAGCTCAACGCACAAAATTGTCAATTTCCACCTTTATTTAGACGTTTCCAACTTTATTCAGAACCCACAGGTGGATTTACGTGTACATAAGAGTTTTACGGAAAGCCTTCAAAAAATAAGAGCATTTTTAATATTCGTCTGTACGAAAGTAAATGAAATGATCATGTGTGAAAACTCGATTGAGTTTAATGCCTGTTTTCATCATGAATAAAATGATGGTATTGAACATTTTGGGAGCCAGCCGAAGGGATTTCACTACTACGTTGAGGATGATTCTAATTTTCAATGAACATCTCAAAGTAGAAATTAACAGGTTTAACTTTTCACACTTTTCACAAATTATTAAAATAGAGTAATATTACACTATAAAATTCATTTAAAAACAATAGCTTGAGATCTTTCGTTTTTTGATTTAATGTTTAATTATTATAAATGATTTGGGGTAGTGTTAACGATGTCATATAAATAAAAAATCCAGATACTAAAAGTCGTAAGAAAGTTAAGTAATGGCATTTTTATTCACGCCTGACAAGGCTGCTTATAAAGATGAGACTCTTGAGAGCTATATGCTTCGAATAGCAAAAGAAAACTTCTTCAATTCATATGTAGCTAAATCCATCCTACGTCAATATATTCGGTTTATTACAAGGGAGAATTACGTGTACATAAGAAATTTACGAAAGCCTTCTGCAAATAAGAATATTTTTAAGTTTGCCAGCACTAAAGTAAATGACATGATAATGTGTGAAAGCTCCATTGAGTTTGATGCCTGTTTCTATCATGAATACAATGATGATATCGAACATTTTGAGAGCCAGCCAGAGGGATTTCACTACTACTTTGAAGGATGTAGGCGACCATACACCCCTGATTGCTTAATTAAATACAAAGATAATACCTTTCAATACCAAGAATATAAGCCTTTAAATAAAACATTGGATCAAAATTTCAAGGCTGAATTTGCAGAAAAGCAAAAAGCTTCTATAGCCTTGGGAATTAAATTAATCCTTGTAACTGACAAGCAAATACGGGTCAATCCAATTTTAAACAACCTTAAACTTTTACACCGTTATTCTGGAATACACCAATTAGATGACATCCATATTGAGTTAATCAATACAATTAAAGAGATAGGAAAAGTTAAATTGAATGATATTCCTTTAGCCAAAGTTTATGGGAAGGGAAAAGTACGCGCTTTTTTGTGTTTCCTTCTTGGTAAAGGATTAATACAAACTGATCTGACAATCGACTGTTTGAATAAAAACCCTACTGTTTGGAGTTCCCATGTCTAGTAATTTTCACGATGAATTCAATCAACTAGAACCATCTATTAAAATTAAAACTCCAGATCAATACATTAAATTAGATGATACTAAACTAATCCCTCGTGATTTAGATAGCTTCCCTGAAGAATTAAAAAATGCAGGATTAGAAAAATTCAAGATAATTGCTTTTATTGACAAAAAAATATCAGGAGGATGGACTCCTAAAAAAATTGCCCCTATCCTTGATGAATATTTCAAAAATGAAATAAAGGATAAACCCAGTAGTCGCACGATTTTAAGGTGGAGAAAAACATATAATGATAGTGGAGGTAATATAAACTCCCTAGTTGAAAAGCGTCATCTCATGGGGAACAGGAAGCAAAAAGTGTTTGGGGATGAAGTGTTCTTTGAGCAAGCTCTTGCTAGATTTTTAGATTCTAAAAGACCTACCGTTACTGCTGCTTATCAATATTATAAAGATTCAATTATTATTGAAAATGAGTCTATTGTAGATAATAAAATATCTATCATATCTTATAATAGTTTTTTAAAAAGAATAAATAACCTACCACCATACCCTGTTGCTGTTGCTAGACATGGTAAACATGTAGCTGACCAATGGTTTAAATTTGGCTCATCTCATATCCCTCCAACTAGGGTACTTCAACGTGTAGAGATAGACCATACACCATTAGATCTAATTTTACTTGATGATGAATTACTAATTCCTCTTGGACGCCCAAATTTAACCTTACTATTAGATGTTTACAGTAGTTGCGTTGCCGGATTTCACTTAAGCTATAAGTCACCATCTTATGTTTCCGCCGCAAAAGCCATCTCACATGCTATAAAGCCAAAAAATCTAGAGAAATTAGGCATTAAATTACAAAACGAATATTCATGCAGCGGTAAAATGGAAACATTAGTTGTTGATAATGGTGCTGAATTTTGGTCAGAAAGCTTAAATCAAGCATGCATTGAAGCTAAAATAAATGTGCAATATAACCCTGTTAAACGTCCATGGTTAAAACCTTTCGTTGAGCGATTTTTTGGTATGATTAATCAATACTTTTTGGCTGAAATTCCAGGTAAAACTTTTTCCAACATTATGGAAAAAGAAGATTATAAACCAGAAAGAGACGCAATTATGAGGTTTTCAACATTTGTAGATGAGTTTCATCGCTGGATTGTTGATATTTATCATCAAGATAGTGATTCCCGCATGACTAAAATACCATCAAAACTTTGGGATAAAAGTGTAGAAGAACTCCCTCCTTTAGATTTAAGTGAAGAAGAAAGTTCATTTCTAGATGTTGTCATGTTTTTAAAGTTCGAGCGAACAATTGGCAAAAGCGGACTTAAGTTTGAAGAGCTTATGTATGACTCAAGAGCCCTTTCAGATTATCGAAAAAGATACACACCTAATAGTCTAAAAAAAATGATTAAAGTGGATCCAGATGATCTGTCAAAAATTTATGTTTATCTTGAAGAGTTAGAAAGTTATATCGAGGTTCCATGTACAGATGCTACTGGGTACACAAAGAATTTAAGCTTACATGAGCACAAAATAATCAAAAAATATAACCGAGAATTTATTCAGGAGTCAATGGATCCTATCAGTTTAGCCAAAGCTAGAATGGCGATGCACAAGAGAATTGAAGACGAACAAAGACATTTTATTGAACAGACATCTAAAAGAAAAATAAAAAATGTAAGCAAACAAGCCAAGATTGCTGATGTTAGTAACACAGGAAAGGGTACAATTAAACGTTCTAGCTCAAAGCAGAATGATGCTTTACCAGCCAGTAATAAACCATCAGTTTTAGATAGCTGGGACGATGATTTACATGATCTAGAAGCATTTGAATGAATACTTTGAACCCTTCTCAAATTCAACAATTAAAAGCATTTAGTGAGTGTTATATTGAGCATCCTAATGTAAAAAAAATTCTGGCTGATTTTGATGATCTAAGAGAAAGTCGATATTTTCATTCTGACATACAGAGTATGCTTATCACCGGCGATACAGGAGTAGGCAAAAGCCATTTAATAAATCACTATAAAAAGCGAGTTTTAGCTTTACAAGAAACTAGCAAAGAAAGAGTTCCTATTTTAGAAACTCGAATTTCAAGTCATAAAGGACTAGATAATACGCTTATTCAAATACTGAGTGATTTAGATTTATTTGGCAGTGATCAAAGAGCTAGTAGAAAATATAAGCTAGATTTAAAGCAAAAAGCTGTGAATAGCCTAATTAAAGCTGAAGTTGAATTACTAATCATCAATGAGTTTCAAGAACTCATTGAATTCAAAACAGTACAAGAAAGGCAAATTATTGCAAACGCATTAAAATTTATTAGTGAAGAAGCTAAAGTTCCTATTGTTTTGGTGGGAATGCCATGGGCTATCGAAATAGCAGATGAGCCTCAATGGTCTTCAAGGTTAGTTCGGAGACATAATATTGATTACTTTAACTTACAAGAAGGCAAAAGATACTACTTACAATATCTTAAGAGTTTGGCAAAACAAATGCCATTTGATATAGCACCAAAGTTAGAGTTAGCTCATACTGCTATCGCTTTATATGCAATATCCAATGGTGTTAATCGAACACTAAAGCACTTTCTATTAGAGTCAGTTAAGTTGGCTTTGCTTGATGGTTCTAAAGACTTAGATAACAAATATTTTATTGCTACCTATAATAAATTATTTACAGCCAACCATAGAAATAAAAATTCAATAAACCCTTTTACACAAAAAGTTAAGGATATAAAGATATCAACTCTTGAAAAAGGGTCTACTTATAATTCCAGTGCTTTGAATGAAAATGAAATGATAACCTCTCCTATCTTTTCAACCCCGACTCCAATAAAACAAATTTATTGAGTGAGTAATCAATTATCTTAACAACATAGTTTGGGAGGTTTGTGTAAGCGAGCATAACGAATAGTCATAATGTTTGATTTACCATATTTTTGTACTAACAAGATATAGAACCCACTTGATATTCGCTACTAAGATACCCCTTTAAATACTTAATAACTAGAATAACCACCTCTGTTAGAACCTGACATGACCATGGCATATATGGTCAACTAATTTTGGCCACGGATTTGTATTCAATCACAAATAAAAAATGCCAGTCTCTATGACTGGCATTTTTATTTACAACGGTATTTGTGCTGTTATTTACTCTATGGTTTAAGCCGTCTGCCTATGCACCACTGGAATTTCTTGCATCTCTCCAAGGTCAAACTTCAAGCGACGGTCGGCACAATCAAAATATTTATCATCATGTGTTACCGCGATAATTGTTTTACCTTTGGCTTTTAACCAAGGAATGATTTGGGTATAGAAAACATGACGGAAGTGAGGGTCTTGGTCAGCAGCCCACTCATCTAAAACATAAATATCTTTATCTTCGAGAATAGCTGATATCAAGGCCAGGCGTTTTCGTTGCCCCATAGAGAAATCAACATACTTGTAGCCGTATTGATCACATTCAACTTTATCTTGTAAATCAAAGCGTTCCAGCAAAGCTTGTACCGCTTCATTGTCAGCTTCTTTACCGTTCTCGTTGAGAAGGGTTTTGTACAAGTAAAAGTCAGGCAGTACAATCGCCATTTTTGCAACATACTGCTTGATGTTGTCTTCATTCAAAACCATATCGTTTATCGATATTTGGCCTGATGTTGGCTTATACAGTCCCAAGAGCACATGTAAAAAAGTAGATTTCCCGCTACCATTACCACCGGTAATAAAGATGACTTCGCCTTTATTGATTTGCAAATTAACCGGGCTGACCACAAATTGGTTATCTGTTTGGTCGTATTGAAAACCTATATCTTTAAAATTAATACTCTGCCAATCTGTGTTTAGTTTGCTTGAGTCAACAACTTTGTCGTTTAGCTCATTTACCGCTATGTCCAAACTTTCGATTTTTTGCAATGACACTTTAGCGCGAATAATTGATTGCCATAGCCCCATTACGTAGCCGAATGGACCCGCGAGATAAGTCAGAATAAGTACATAACTCATGACCAAATGCGAAGTTTGCATAAATTGGCTGGTTGCTACTACTACACCCAATACCAGGAAAATCAGAGACTGGCTGATATTGCGGTTAATATCCCAAGAAAAACCATATCGACGCTCACTTTCTTTTAGCTTTTCAAGCTGAACATCTAGGTTGTTTTCAACATAGTGCTGCTTTCTTGCTGCATTGAGTGATAGTTGTTTAGCCCCTTCTAACATGCCTTTATAACCTTCAAACATGTCATCTTGATTGGCACGCATCAGGCTGGCATTTTTACCTATTCTTTTCATAATCGAGCTGGTAAAAAAGGCCGCGATTATTATCGTTGATATCAATACCGCAAAGACAAAAGGTGACAGATAAAATAAATAACCAAAACAAGCTACCAGTAAAATCACGTTGTAAATGAACGCCGGCATCTCTGCTAATGCGCTAGAAATGGCATTTACATCATTGGTTAACACATTATATAGCTTTGAACGACCCGCTTTCTCAAGGGTCATAAAGTCTGACTGCAATATACGGTCGACTAATGACTTCCTAACTTCTTTGATTGATTTTGAGGTAAAGAAAGATAAGGCATAACTGGTTAGCATCGAGCTACATAATAAAAATAGCCATAAACCACCATATAAAGCGGCGGTTATTTTGGTAAAACCTTGTTCACCAGAATCACCTATCAAATGAAACAAGCTTAAAGAAGCCAGTGCACTTAGCATACTTAGGCTACCAGAAATCAGCATGATCCCTTTGAACTTTTTAATGAAAAAAAACAACATGGAATTTACTCCAAATAAAAATTTTAATTGCCGTAAATGATGCGACTATGAATGTGAAACGGGCTCGCCCATTGATACCAGTACCCGACGTTCGCCTTTAAACGGATCACGTCCGTGTGAAATAAGCATGTTGTCCATCAACAACAAGTCGCCTTTTTGCCATGGAAAGGCCACAGTGGCTTTTTCGTAGGCTTGATTGATGTGAGTAATAACATGATCTGGAATAACGGTTCCATTACCGTAAAGCGTATTGTAGGTTAATGCATCTTCGCCAAACTGAGAAACCAACTCTTTACGGATAATGGGACACAGGCTAGAGGGGTGCCAAAATGCAGCATGATTAAACCAAACTGATTCGTTAGTGTGGATATGTGAATGAATAGCAGGCCTGATTTGGCGAGTGCGTATCTGCTGCACACTGATGATTTCCAGTTCGATATCCGATTCTTTACAGTAAGTTTTTACTTGTTCAATATCATCAGTGTTAAAGGCTTTTTGCCAGGTAGGACCTAAGCCATTGCCATAGTTGCGAACCAACATCCAGCCCAAGCGCTCGAACTTTTCACGTATATTTTTATCTATGAAATTGTATACCTGCCTAACGTCGGCGATGGGGGTCGCACCGCCTTCTCCTGCTGCGATCATGCAACAAAATGCAATTTTCATTGGCCAGCGCTTTACATATGACAATTCATTGTGCTGGGCAATACTCAATTCATTTGGAAACTCGGTTGAGGTGTAAGTGCCTTTGCCTAAATCGGTTCTGGGTGTTGCTCCTTCCATATATTGGGCTAAGGTTGGAATAAACTCAGCAGCTGCGCGTCTGAAGTCTTCTTCGTTTTCAATATCAAAACCTCTTAACAGTAAAGCGCCATGGTTATTAAGGTGATAACTGACATCAGAGGCATTCTCTTCGAGCCATGTGGTCGGATTTGAGCTTGCCTGTTGCGCTTCTATCAGTAATGGGAAGATCTTGTCTTTAAACATAGGTCTAATCGATACAAGATCTTTACTGACGGTTAAGTTACTGCTTAATACTTGTGTTAGCTCGGGTGCTGTATTATAAGTTTGTGCTAGTTCAGTCATGGTATATTCCTTAAGTTATAGAATTAGTTGTAATTAAAGTTGTAATCAAAGTTATTGAGCCAAAGTGAAACTGCTTGGCGTATAAAACATGTCTTGTAAATGACCGGCGAGGTGATAACTAAAACTTGCTCCTACGATACTAAAGTGATCGCTGCCAGCTATACGTGCTGTCGTTAGTTGTTTAATGTGTCTGTGCCAATGGGCTACCTGTGTATTATTGCCAGCCGCAATCAACAAACCTTGGCCAGTGCTAGGCTGCATTTTGTGTTGGTGAAATAACTGGTCATTGTGAGTTAAAATGGCTAAATGCTTGGCCAAGTCATGCTCTGTTATGTCTTCAGGTAAGCGTTGTTGTGTTACACCCGTTTTCTTAAGTAGCTGTAAAGCATGGCTAATAGTGAGATTGTGCAAGCTGTCAAGCTGTAAGGCCGATAGATCAATAGCCATCTCTTCAGCCATCATTGTGATTAAAACGAGTTGCTCGGTAAAGTTGAGATCATGAGGTGTTGGGTATGAATCTATTAGTGCAATATTTATCTGCTGGTCACCCGCTAATATCGCTTGTCTTTGCATTTCTTGCGCAATCACCCCACCCATAGACCAACCAATTACGTGTATTTGGCCCATTGGAGTCAGTTGACGTGCCAGACAAAGGTAGTGAGTTGATAATTCCTCTAGGCTTGGGTGACGCATATTTGTGCTTTGAAATGCATATATCGGGATTCGGCTGTCAATGTTTTGTAATAACTCTCGATAACAAAAAACCTGACCACCAAGCGGGTGAACAAAAAATATCGGAGCAAATTCGGCATCACCCGTGCGCAGTTTAACCAAGGTTTGCTCAGTGAGCGATAAAGCCGATTGTGAGAGTGATAGTGGGGATTCACTTTTATCATTTTCTGGGCTGGTTAAAACTTGGCCAGTTAATGCCAGTTCAGAGGCTTGTGTTAGGCAGTTTGCCATGAGGCGTATCGTTGGGGCATCAAATACTTGGGCGATACTAAATTGTTGCTGTAAATGGCGACTAATGTTTGATACTAATTTGATAGCCAATAGTGAATGGCCACCCATATCAAAGAAGTTGGCATCGATGCTAATACTGTCTTGTCCTAGCAGCTCACTCCAGATGGCTTGTACGGCGAACTCCATTTTCGTTTCTGGTGGCAGATAGGTCGTGGTTTCGGTGCTTACATCGATATTGAGTAGCGCTTTGCGATCACGTTTGCCATTGGCTGTCACTGGCATTTCCGCTAACATCACAATGTGCGAGGGCACCATATAAGCGGGTAAGCGCGTTTCGAGGAAAGATTTGATATGACTTTCATGTGCTTGATCTGGTACTAAGTATGCGACCAGTTGTTGGTCTTTAACCAGTACCGCCACTTCATCTACAATCGGGTGCTGTAAGGCGACATTTTCGATTTCTTCCAGTTCGATACGATAACCTCGTAACTTGATCTGAAAATCGGAACGTCCGATGAACTCTAACTGTCCACTATGGTTCCATCTAACCAGATCACCCGATTTATACAAGCGGCCAAACTCATCTGAATCGATGAAGCTTGCGGCGTTAAGTTCAGGATTATTGATGTAACCAGCGGTCACTCCTTCTCCACCAATATAAAGTTCACCTTTTGCGCCTACCGGGAGCAATTGCTGAGCGTTGTTCATGACATAGAGGCTGACATTAGGTAAGCCCCGGCCAATATTGGGCTTACTGTTCACCTCGATGTCAGCAAATGTTGAGTTGACGGTACATTCAGTGGGACCATATACGTTTAAGGCAAAAGATTGATGTTGCTCGTAATACTGCGCGAGGGTTGACCATAACTCGGTTGGCATGGCTTCGCCGCCAATCAGCATACTGGGTAGTTCAATGTCACGTGACTGACATTCTTTGACCAGTAATTCAGCTAACGATGGTGTGGTATCAAGCATGTCAATTTCTGCAGACTCAATATAACTGGCTAGTGCACCCGGGTCTGTGCGCATCTCTTCGGTCAATAGATGCAACTCGACGCCAAAGGCAAGTTGGGTGAGCGCTTGTACTGAGGCATCAAAAACTAACGGTGCATTCCAAGCCCAGTTAAAACTGCCGACTAATCCTCGCTCAGCAAGAATGTCTTGCATGGAGTAGGCTAAGTTAATCATATTTTTGTGGGTTACTTGTACACCTTTAGGCCGCCCAGTTGAACCTGATGTAAACAGGATATAGGCAATATCATCGCTTTTAATGTCAATGTTAAGAGCATCAGTGCTACTCGCTTGCCATGCTTCACTGTCCAGGAAAATATTAGTGGTATTGATATTTACAAAATTTTCAGCGACTGAGCTCATGGTCACTAAGGTATTTGCACCGGTATCTTGCAAGATGTTTTCTATGCGTTCTCTAGGAATATCGGGGTCCATCGGAATATATGACGCTCCTGCTTTCATGATACCCAACATAGCAATGACCATTTCCGGGGAACGTTCCATACAAAGAGCAACAGAACTATTGGCTGTGACACCAGTCGCGACTAGGTAGTTAGCTAACTGGTTACTTTGTTCACTTAGCTTACGGTAACTCAGCATTTTCTCTTGGTAAACCAGTGCGTTGGCACCTGGGGTAAACTGACTATATTGATCGATCATTGTTACCAGGTTGCGTTGTTTATAGTAGTCATTGCTAATCTTATTTAACCAAGGCTGAGCACTGTCTTTGGCAACCACTTCCAATCGGTCAATATGACAATTTGGATTAGTAAGCACGCTTTCTAATAACGACTCAAAAGATAATGAAAGTTCATTTATTGTGCTTTCATTAAATATATCAGCCTGGTATAACCAATTCATCTCAAGCTGATTTTGCTTTTCAATTGCCTCTAATGACAAATCGAAGTGAATGAATTCATCACATTCTTGCAGTGACATATTTAAGTCAGGCAAGGTGAAATCTGAGCTATCGTGATTTTGTAATACAAACCAAAGTTGGAACATGACCTGGTGCGTATTACTTCGCTCTGGATTAATTTCTTCTACCAGCGCATCAAACGGCAAGTTTTGATGTTCGAAGGCATCCACCAATACTTTCTTATTACGTGCCATTAACTCTTTAAAAGTAGGGTTTCCAGCGAAATTTGAACGTAGCACCAGATTATTGAGGAAGAAACCTATCAATGGCTCGACATTTTGGTGCATGCGGCCCGCGATTGGCGTTCCCATGACCACATCGTCCTCGCGACTCCATTTGGAGATGGTCAGTGAATAAATAGTTTGTAGCGCCATGAATAAGGTGACACCCTCAGTCTTACAAAAATCATTTAGTTTAGTAAGTAATGGCGCTGGAATAGTACGCTTCACTTTTTTACCAATGATATTAGAATTAGTGCTACGAGGTTTATCGAGCGGTAAGCTGTGCTGAGGTGGTGCATCTTGTAATTGAGTGCGCCAGTATTCAAGTTCTTTTTCGTAGACACTACCTTGCATCCAGTCACGTTGCCAATGGGCATAATCACTATATTGCACTTCGAGTGTCGGCAGTGGATTCTCTTTACCTAGAGCAAAAGCGCTGTATAGAAGGTTGAACTCTCTGATAAAGACACCCACTGACCAGCCGTCAGACGCAATATGATGCATGCTAAAAAGGGCAGTATGCTTTTGTTCGCTCGCTTTAAGCAAGGTTACTCGTAACATCACATCGCTAGAGAGATCAAAGGGAGTTAATGCTTCTTTTCTGGCTAGCACACGTACTTGTTCATCAAAGTCTTCAGCACTAAGATGACTTAAGTCTTTTTCTGGAATAGTGGCGTCAAACTGTTCAAGTACATGCTGGCGACATTCGTCGTTTTCTTCACGATAAACTGAACGCAGTACTTGATGACGCATTAAAATGGTATTAATTGCTTTTTGCATTGCCGCTTTATTGAGCTGTCCTTCAAGGTTAAAAGGCGCAGAAACGTTACTTTGGACAGCGCCTTGTTCTATACAGTCCACTATCCACAAACGTTGTTGTGCAAATGAAAGTGGTGCAGGACCTGTCTCTTATACACATCTCCGAGCCCACGAGACTAAGGCGAATCTC
>OJAZ01000801.1_pt1 | contig 11923 bp, 10 predicted proteins | sample 1589851 | NCBI WGS metagenome assembly OJAZ01 (sample SAMN05416792, study PRJEB24817) | seawater metagenome | isolation source: Sea water | place: Canada:Atlantic | collected 2013-07 | reverse complement strand
AAAGTTTCGAATTGGAAGCGCAGCTTGAAAAACGGGTAAAACGTTCATTATTAGATGAAGTTCGTAAGATCACGCCAAAAGGCACTAGCGTAATTTCCGTTCGTCAATCTAATGCACTTGGCTTAGGACACGCCATTTTATGCGCTCAGCCTATTATTGGTGATAAACCCTTTGCCGTTATATTACCTGATGTACTCATAGACAAATACCATTCAGATTTAAAGCAAGATAATCTCGCGAAAATGGTCAAGCGTTTTGAAGAAACCAACATTAGTCAAGTGATGGTGGAAGAAGTACCACAAAAAGAAGTCAGCAGTTATGGTGTGGTTGATATTAATGGGATAAAGCTTAAAGAATCTGAGTTTGCTCAAATAACCAATATGGTTGAAAAACCAGAACTTGATGAGGCACCATCTAACCTAGCAATCACAGGTCGTTATGTGCTTTCTAAAGCTATTTGGGATTTATTAGAATTCACCCCGCCCGGCGCTGGTGGTGAAATTCAATTAACTGATGCGATGCACCAATTATTAATATTGGAAAAAATGGAAGCCTACAAAATTGTTGGTCGCAGTCATGACTGCGGTAATAAGTTAGGTTACCTGCAAGCAAATATTGAATATTCGTTACTTGATCCTGTGTTGGGTGAAGGCTTAAAGAGCTTTTTGAAAACACTTAAGTTAGATATTTAGTCTCTATGCAGTTGCCTCTTTGAGGTACGTCATTCCCGTAGCCACTTAATCGGGAATCTTTGTTTATTAAAGCTAGACCCCGTACTTAAAAACTTCGAGGGTGATAATAGATGAACAGTTACAATATTTAAAGGTTAAATGAATTAAATGAAAGTTACGTTTTATGGAATTGGCTATGTTGGACTAGTTCAGGCAGCTGTATTGGCTGACGCTGGACATGATGTTTGCTGTGTAGATATAGACTCAGTAAAAATTGAAAACCTGAAAAACGGTATCATTCCAATTTATGAACCAGGCCTTACACCAATTGTGCAGGAAAACTTTGCCTCTGGCCGTTTGAACTTTACTACGGATGCTGAATTTGGTGCTAATTTTGGTGAGCTGCAATTTATTGCGGTTGGCACGCCACCAGATGAAGACGGCTCAGCAGATCTTAAATATGTACTAAAAGTTGCGGAAACTATTGCAACACATATGACATCTACAAAAATTATTATCAACAAATCTACAGTACCCGTTGGTACTGCAGGTAAAGTATCTGCAAAAGTTATTTCAATATTAAATGAATTGGGTAAAGAGCAGTTAGACTTCTCTGTAGCGTCAAATCCTGAATTTTTAAAAGAAGGCTCAGCAGTTTCTGACTGTAAAAAACCAGACCGAATTATTATTGGTACAGATTCAAGCAGCGCAGAAGAATTAATGCGCGAGTTATATGCACCCTTCAACCGTAATCATGAAAAAATAATCGTGATGGACATTAAAAGTGCCGAGCTAACAAAATATGCAGCTAATTGCATGTTAGCAACCAAAATTAGCTTTATGAATGAAATGGCTAATATCGCAGAACGTGTAGGGGCAGATATTGAAAATGTTCGCCATGGTATTGGTTCTGATCCGCGCATTGGTTATCAATTTATTTATCCTGGCTGTGGTTATGGCGGTTCATGTTTCCCTAAAGACGTGCAAGCCTTAGTACAAACTGCAGACTCAATAGGGTATGACTCTGAAATATTAAAGGCGGTAGAAGCAGTTAACTTCCGTCAAAAAAATAAATTATTTGAATATATTACCAAACACTTTGGTGAAAACTTAGAAGGCAAAACGTTTGCTTTGTGGGGACTATCTTTCAAACCCAATACCGATGATATGCGTGCAGCTTCAAGTTTAGTACTAATGGAAGCATTATGGAAAGCTGGAGCTAAAGTACAAGCATACGATCCTGAAGCAATGGAAGAAGTACAACGTATTTGTGGCCATCGTAAAGATTTATCTTTAATGGGTACCAAAGAAGCAACATTAAACGGTGCCGATTCTTTAGTGATTTGTACTGAGTGGCAAAACTTTAGGGCTCCAGATTTTGAGTTAATTAAAGATTCACTTACTAGCTCGGTAATTTTTGATGGTCGTAATATGTTTGAACCATCAAGAATGAAAGCGAAAGGTTTTGATTATTATTGTATAGGTAGAGGTTTATCTGTTATCGGCAATGAGAGTGATAAGACACAATGAAATACCTAGTAACAGGCGCAGCAGGGTTTATTGGTAACTTTGTTGCGGAAAAACTTTGCCAGCAAGGCCACGATGTAATCGGCTTAGATAACTTAAATGATTATTACGATCCTAATCTAAAACTTGCCCGGTTAAAGAGAATTGAACATTTAGATAACTTTACTTTTATAAAAATGGATTTAGCTGATAGAGATGGTATTGCTAGTTTATTTGCAGAAGAAAAGTTTGATCGAGTTATTCATTTAGCGGCTCAAGCAGGGGTTAGATACTCTATTGAAAATCCTATGGCATATATTGACTCTAATGTAGTAGGTTTTGCCACAATACTAGAAGGGTGTCGTCACAATAATATTAAGCACTTAGTTTATGCATCATCAAGTTCTGTTTACGGCGCTAATAAAAAGATACCATTTTCTACCTATGATAATGTTGACCACCCGGTTTCTTTATATGCGGCGACAAAGAAATCTAATGAATTAATGGCACATACTTATAGCCATTTGTATGGAATTCCAACGACTGGTTTACGGTTTTTTACCGTATACGGACCTTGGGGGCGACCTGACATGGCACCATTTTTGTTTACAGATGCTATAGCAAATGGTCGTTCTATTAACGTGTTTAATAATGGAAAAATGCAACGGGACTTTACTTACATTGATGATATTGTTGAAGGTGTTGTTCGTATCCAAAATGTTATACCGACTAAAGAGGAGACGTATACTAGTGAGGGGACTGCTCTTTATAAAATTTATAATATTGGTAATAACCAGCCGGCAGAGCTTGAAGGATTTATCACTTGTATTGAGAACTCGCTAGGAAAAAAAGCGCAAAAAAATTATATGGCAATGCAAGATGGTGATGTAGTCAGGACTTATGCAGATGTCTCAGCACTTGAAAAAGTCATCCAGTTTAAGCCTCAAACAGAATTGCAAACAGGGATAAATAAGTTTGTGAACTGGTATCTTTCAAAAAGTTATTAGTCCAATTAATAGGCCACCATGTCAGACGTCAACTATCAAAAAATAAAACTAAATGTTTTTGTTAATTATGTATACTTTTTTATTTATGCAGCCAGTAACTTTATACTAAATCCATTATTGGTTAAATATATAGGTACACATGATTTTGGAATATGGAAATCAAGTATTAGGTTGTTTGAGTTTGCAACTTTTGCTGACGGGCGGTCTTCTCAGGCTTTAAAATGGGTTATTGCACGAAACAATAGTACGAATTGTGATACCGATAACGTTAAAAATAAAGCCATTGGCAGCTCTGTGTTTATTTGGTTTTCATTTCTACCCTTTTGTATCTCAACAGTTTTAATTCTGACATATTTTCTACCATACTTCATTTCAGGTTTAGGTATTGATGAGTTCGAAAATATTAGAATGTTGGGGTTATTCTTAGGGGTAAACATACTTATTATTCCCCTACTTGAAATACCCGATGCGATTCTTGTGGGAACAAATAATTCATATCGCTCGAAATCCATGCAAATACTTTGGTTGCTAATTTCAAATATAACTACTTTATATGTGGTTACCCGTGGATATGGGTTATTTGAAATGGCGTTAGTATTGATAACCTGTGCGTTGTTTAATGCCATTTCTGTTTTTGTTGTTGCAAAATGCAGTATAGATTGGCTGGCGTTGTCCAAACCGACAAAAAAAGAAGTGAAAATATTTTTTAGTTTTAGCGGTGGTGTGATGGTATGGGCTATTGTTGAAAAGTTATTACTGTCTTCAGAGTTGTTATTAGTTGTCTCATTATCTGGTACCGATAATGTTACAAAGTATATATTTACTTCATTTATGGCTCAATTTGGTTTATCTGTAGTTTTAATCATTGGATCTGCTGTTATGCCATATTTGGGGACACTTATGAGCCAAAATAAAAATATAGAAGCTAGTGCTGTTCTGTCAGCTTATAGAGACATTATATTAGCCATTATTACAATAATTGGCTCAGGTATTCTTATATTTAACATGAGCTTTGTTGCATTATGGGCATCACCAGAATTTTATATTGGTTCGTTTTTTAATCTATTAGTCGTTTTATGCTTCATACAGGTTTCTTATATAAGAAGTAATGCGCAAATACACGATTTAAGTCTAAAGATAAATAGGCGGGTACTTCATGGCGTGATTTTTATCACTTCTAGTTTGCTTTTAGCTATAGGAGCTTTCATTTTTAGTAACCAGGTTTTGGAGTCAATTTTAATAGGACTGTTGGTAGGACGGTTAGGGCTTAATATTGTATTATCAAAAACTGTACGTGAGATGACTAAAGTGAAATCTGCAGGGGTATATAAACCTCTAATGTCATTTATTATATTAACAATCAGTTATTACCTCGGCGAGACTCTTTTTCTATCTACTTGGCTTAGCCTATTTTTCTCGGGTTTACTAACAGTAATCGTAATCAGTGCTATTTGCTTCTTACTACTCCTATCTAACGATACAAAGAACATAATCTACCGTAGGTTAAATATTAAAAGTGATTTGGGTGAGCTTAGATGACAATTTTAAATATTAATAAGTCTGGCTCTTTAAATAAAGTTTATCTTCTATTGCAATTAGTCATGTTGTCTATTTTGTATATTTGCTTTGAATTAGTACCTTTTGGCGCGTCGCCATATATAATATGGCCTTGTCTGCTTATTTTTTACACCTACTTTATTACTTCATTAATGAGGCCTATACATATAGTTAAGGGGCTACCTACAATAATCAAAATTGATTTGTTGTTTATGATGTTTTACTTTCTTTTATACTATTTACCTTATCAGTTTTGGTTATTAGGCTTTAGTGAACTTGGTAATAGTGTATTTGTCAGCGATACTTATGTTCGGTATTCTAATAAGGCTGTTTTAGCTTCAACGGCAGGTATCATTTCTTTTATGATTGGGTATAGGAATATATCTATATTTCAATTGGTTAGTGTGGAAAGAAGTGCACCTGATAAATATGTAACACATTTTGTTTTTATTTTCTTATTTGTGTTCTTGCTTCTGTTTTTCCTAACTGGTTTTTCGCGTATGTTCTCTGGTGCGTATGGTGGTTCTGATACTGGTTCTAATACCGAGAATGGTATTTATTTTCTAGTATCTCATTTTGTGATGATTGTTTTTGCTGTATTAATTTACTTTTTATCACAAAAAAGAAAGATTAATAACTTTCTGAAAATTTCATTAGCCATTTCAATATTATGGTGCCTTTTATTATTAGTTTTAGGTGATAGGAATACATTTTTTATTTTAGCCATTGTATTTGGTGGTGGATATTTTACCTTTGTTAAGAAGATAAAATACATAGGTTTAATTTCGGCCATTTTTATAGCTATCAGTACCTATAACATAATTGAAATAAGTCGAAATGCTGATGAGCGTGGAATAGAGGCAATAACCAATGCTATAACATCAACTAATGAAAACTCACATAGCATAACGGAAGGTTCATTTAACAATACGACTATTACTTCTAGAGCTGTTTTTTCTTTAGTTCCCGATAAACATGATTTCTTTCTCGGTAAAATTAAAATTATTGGGTTTGCGGGAATAGTCCCATTTTCTAGAAGTCTATTTGTTGACAAATCTGATCGTTATACTACAAGTGCAGACATTATTACAGAGGGCGTACTTGGGCCAGATTCTACGTGGAGTTTAGGCTCTAATATAATTTCTGATATCTATGTTGATTTTGGATTTATTGGTATATTTTTCCTGATGTTATTTATGGGGGGAGGGGCAGTATTTGTTCAAAGTAAAATAATTAAAAACCCTAATTCTATGAAATGGTTAGTTATATATTTAATTTTCTTGGGTTTGTATGCAGAGGCACCTAGATACTCTTATGATTTTGCTGTTAGAAATATAGCGTGGACTATTTTATTGTTCTGGGGTTATGAGATGTTTTTTAAGCATAAAGCTAAATAAAGTGAATAGGATTTTTCAATTTATATATAAAACGCTATTTCCGATAAAGTACGCTCGTTGGTTGGGAGTTAAAGTTGGTAATAATTGTAGGTTAATTAAAGCCGACTTTAGTAGTGAACCTTACTTAATAACGCTTGGTGATAATGTAAGCGCTACAGCAGTTCGATTTGAAACACATGATGGTGGAGTTTGGACAATCAGAAGTACATATCCAGAACTTGATATCGTTAAGCCTATTAATATTGGTAATAATGTCTTTATAGGTTACGGCGCCGTAATTATGCCGGGAATAACTATTGGAAATAATGTTGTAATAGGCGCTTACTCTGTCGTAACTAAAGATATCGAAAATGATGTCGTGGCTGCAGGTGTTCCGGCAAGAGTCATTAAAAGTATCGATGAATATAAAAATAAATCTATTGATAGTGGTGATAATACTAAGTTATTAAGCCCAGGCGAAAAGAAAGCATACTATATAAATAAGTATTATTAAGGTAGTTATTGATGAATAAATTAAAAGTGTGTTTTCTCATTGCCGGTTTTGGGCAAGGTGGCGCGCAGAAACAAAGCATTCTATTGATGAATGAGTTACAAAAACGAGATGATGTAGAGCTGCATCTTATTTATTCATATGAGGATGTAAATTTTCCTGATCTTGTCCAGAATAAGATTCACTTGCACCAAGTTGAGATTACTTCTGCGTATGATCCAAGAAATGTGGGACGAATCGGAAAAATATTGAAGGGTATATCACCAGATGTTGCTTTTTCTTGGCTTCATGCATTTGACGTATATATGTTCTTTTCGAGAAAATATGTTCCCAATTGTAAGTGGGTAGTGGCTGAAAGAGATTCTTATTATCCTTTTGATATACGCTATTTATTACGAAAATTCCTTTGTGTAAATGCTGATATGATTATTTGCAATTCAGATAAAGGTCGCCTTTATTGGAAAAAAAACAAAGCAAAAGAGGAAAAAGTCTCTGTTGTATCAAATATCCTTTCAGTGAAAGAAGGAACAATTATAAATAGTGTTAAAGGTTCACCGACAATACTTTATGCTGGGCGCTTTGAAACTCAAAAGAATGTTATTAATGTTATGAAATCTTTTATTCAATTAGCTGATCATCATCCAGAAGGCCAATTTATTTTAATTGGTAATGGCACACGGCAGGAAGAGCTAGATAATTTGTTGGCAGACTCTGGTAAATGTGAACAAGTTTCAATTTTGCCGTTTAAAACAAACATTGCTGATTATTATGAAACGGCAGATGTATTTGTTAACGTAAGTTTACATGAAGGTATGCCAAATACGGTTATAGAAAACGTATATAAAAATAATATAGTTGTTGTTTCTGAAATTGACGAACATATAAGGTTATTAGGGAAATCGTATCCTTATTATGTAAATGACTTAGCAGATGTTTCTGAAATCGTTGATGTTATTAATGCAGCGATTGTCGATAATAAAACGGTTGATTATTTACACTATGCCCAAGAAAAGTTGACTGAAATGACTGCCGAAAGGGTTACAGAAAATTATATGACACTGATAAAGGGTGTTGCCAATGATTAATAAAATAATAAGAGCAGTATCGCGAGTGTTCTTTCATATATCTCGAGTTTTATTACGCTTTATTGAAGCTGTAGCCCCCAGAACGTATATGCCAATGTATTTATGGTTACTCAGTAAATATGGTTTGAAACTTAATGGGTTGCCTCGATATATAGCGTCAAAAGTAAGGTTTGACGATTTTTCGTTAGTTACTCTAGGTGAACGTGTTGTTATTTCTGAAGAAGTGACTTTATTAACACATGATTATTCTTTAACCACGGGTTTGATATCTATCAATAAATGTCCACCTACAGACCAAGCTTTCTTAAGGCCAATAATAATTGGTAATAATGTGTTTATTGGTTTGGGGTCAGTCATACTGCCAGGAACAAAAATTGGTGATAACGTTATTGTAGGAGCTGGTAGTATTGTAAGAGGTAATATCCCAAGTGATTCTATCGTTATCGGCAATCCGGCAGTGGTTGTTAGCAAGTTAACCGAAAAATCTGAAGTTTGGGTTGAAAGAATGATAAATTCTAATTTGAGAGTGGATTAATTAACAGTGACTAATAGAATTTTATTTTTAATGGATTTACCAAAGCCAGTACATGGAATGTCGAATATTAATTTAGCTATGCTAGATTCTGCTCGTAAACAGAAACTAAACCCAAAGGTCATTAATACAGTCCCATCTTATGCAGCTAAGTTTTTTACAACAAAATGGTGGGGACTATTTAAGTTTACACATAGTTTATACTGTATGTTTTCTCTATTTTTAAAACTGCTGGTTACAAAAAACAAAATTGTTTATCGCCCTATAAATGGCGGGTCAGGCCAAATATATGACCTAGTCTATTTATTACTTTGTCGGTTGTTTTTAAAAAAAATTGTAATACACCATCATTCTTTTAATTACTTGAATAACGTAAGTACTTTGTTTTCTCTTTTAAACAAAATAGCAGGGAATAAAGCGACTCATATTACTTTGGGTAATTCGATGCGTGATAAATTAATTGAATTATATGGTATTAATATCAACAACATTACGGTGTTGTCTAACTTGGCTTTTTTCAATTCAAATGATGATTGTAATGTTCAAGTTAATAACCCAATCGTTATCGGTCATTTGGCTAATTTGTGTTCAGAAAAAGGGGTAGATAGCTTCATCGATGTTTGCCGTGCATTAAAGGCTAAAGAGTTACCTTTTGCGGCTAAAATTGCTGGCCCGTTTGCTACATTAGAAGCAGAAAAATTGGTGCTTTCGGCCGTAAATGAATTCTCTGAACTTGAATATTTGGGCCCTCTTTATGAAAAGGAGAAGGTAGCTTTCTATCAATCTTTAGATTGTTTTATTTTTCCTTCCAAATATAAGAATGAAGCAGAGCCTCTAGTGCTATATGAGGCGGCTATGTGGGGTAACTTATTATTGGGTACAAAGCGTGGTTGCATGTTGGATGTTATCAATAAGTTAAACGGGTTTTCCTTTAACGAAAATTCAGAGCTGAGTGAGAATTTAGCATCAACAATAGACCAACAATTAATAAGTCATAGTTTCTCTGCGTCAGCTAAAAAAGAACGAATCAAAACCTTCAATCTTGAATACATTAATGCTTTGAATACGCTTACAGATATAATGGATGAATTTAAATAAATGATATATCAGAGGCTTGACAAATTTTCAGTGCCAGAAGGTTTTCGTGGTCGGGGGGCTATAACAGTTCAGTTATGGTGGATTATACAAAGTACATTATTTGCTTGTTCTCCTCAGTTTGCTTATAAATGGCGTGCTTCTTTATTAAGAATGTTTGGCGCTAAAATAGGAAAAAACGTAATTATACGGCCAAGTGTTAAAACAACTTACCCTTGGAAGCTAACTATTGGTGATAATTCATGGATAGGAGACAATGTTGAACTTTATACATTAGGTGAAATTACTATAGGTAAAAATGCCGTAGTGTCACAACGCAGTTATTTATGTACTGGCAGCCATGATCATACCTCAGAAGCGTTTGATATTTATGCAAAGCCTATTGTGATTGAAGATGAAGCTTGGGTGGCAACAGATGTATTTATTGCGCCAGGCGTTATTATTGGTAAAGGTGCAGTGATCGGTGCTCGTAGTTCTGTCTATAAAAGTATGCCTAGTGGTATGATTTGTACTGGGTCCCCAGCTAAACCCATTAAACTGAGAATTGAGTCGTGAAATTAATATTAAACAGCCTTAATTATTCACCTGAACTAACCGGTATAGGTAAATATAATGGCGAAATGTGCCCTGAATTAGTAAAGCGTGGTATTGATGTTTCTGCATTCGTCGCTACTCCCTATTACCCTGAATGGAAAGTACATAAAGGTTACTCTAAGTGGTGGTATAGCCAAGAAAATGACCAGGGTGTTGCTATTACTCGTTGCCCTTTGTATGTGCCCAGTAAGGTTAGTACGATAAAGCGGGTTTTACATTTAGCATCATTCTCGTTTAGTTCCGGTATGGCACTTAAAAGTAAATTATTTTCAAAACCTGATGTGATAATTTTGGTACAGCCAACGTTATTTTGTGCGCCATTTACTTTATTATTTGCCAAGTTAACTGGTGCTAAAGCAGTCATGCATATTCAAGACTTTGAAATAGATGCTATGTTTGGCCTTGGCATGATGGGTAAAGGGGCCGCAGCACGTTTTGCTCAAAAAATTGAAATATGGTTAATGAAAAAATTTGATGCTATTTCAACCATTTCTTATAGCATGATTGAAAATGCAAAAAACAAAGGCGTTGCAGAAAATAAGCTTATTTATTTTCCGAATTGGTCAGACACTCATTTTGTTACGCCAATCACAAGCGGTGCAACATTAAAAGCCGAATGGGGTTTTGCAGCAAGTGACAAAATTATTTTGTACGCCGGTAACATCGGTAAAAAACAAGGGCTGGAAATAATATTAGAAGCGGCAGCGAGTCTTAAACATTTCCCAGCGGTAAAGTTTGTTATTGTTGGCGCAGGGGTCCATGTTGCGACTTTACTGTCACTTAGCAATAAAATGAATTTGGAGAATGTGTTTTTTGAACCGCTACAACCTTGGGAACGCGTGCCTGGAATGCTAGCTTTGGCCGATATTCATTTGGTGGTGCAAAAGAAAGGCACGGCTAATGCTGTACTACCGTCAAAATTAACCAACATATTGTCAGCTGGGGGGCATGCGTTAGTGACTGCAGAACCAGACACTGAACTTGGCCGTTTAGCCGAACAGACTCCAGGTATATTCACTTGTATTGAACCTGAAAATACGGACTGTTTTGTTGAGGCAATTAAACAGTTATTGGCAAACGACCTTACTGAATATAATAAGGTGGCACGGGCATTTGCTGAAGAGTACTTGGCAAAAGATAAGATAATCGACCATTTTGTCGCTGATTTAGAAGCCGTAGTTGGCACTAAAATAAAAGCGATACAAGAACATGTGCCTGAACCTGAACCAAGTAGAGCTAGTAGCAAAGAAGCTGAGTGATTATTTAGCACTAAAACAAAGTAAAAACAGCAGCAAAAGATCGAATTAATAAAGTGCTAAACGCTGAAAAACTTAGATGCTAAAGTTACAGAATAATATGAATTTAAATAATTGAAATTTATTAGCATTTGAATGCTAACACTAAAAGGGAAATTGAAATGTCTAAAAAGGTTGCACTAATTACAGGAGTTACAGGGCAAGATGGTTCTTACCTTGCTGAGTTTTTATTGGAAAAAGGTTATGAGGTTCATGGTATTAAACGTCGTGCTTCGTCATTAAATACTGAACGTGTAGATCATATTTATCAAGATAGTCATGAAACTAGCCCTAGTTTCTTTTTACACTATGGTGATTTAACCGATAGCTCAAATTTAACCCGTATTATTAACGATGTGCAACCAGATGAAGTTTATAACTTAGGTGCACAGTCGCATGTTGCGGTGTCGTTTGAATGCCCTGAATATACTGCTGACGTAGATGGAATGGGCACATTACGTTTACTAGAAGCTATTCGCTTTTTAGGGCTTGAAAAGAAAACTAAATTTTATCAAGCCTCAACATCTGAGTTATACGGTGAAGTACAAGAAATTCCGCAAAAAGAAACTACGCCTTTTCATCCTCGCTCACCTTATGCCGTAGCAAAAATGTATGCTTATTGGATAGTGGTTAACTATCGTGAGTCTGTCTCTTATACACATCTCCGAGCCCACGAGACTAAGGCGAATCTCGT
>OJAZ01000800.1_pt1 | contig 11930 bp, 6 predicted proteins | sample 1589851 | NCBI WGS metagenome assembly OJAZ01 (sample SAMN05416792, study PRJEB24817) | seawater metagenome | isolation source: Sea water | place: Canada:Atlantic | collected 2013-07 | reverse complement strand
TCTACACGTAAGGAGTCGTCGGCAGCGTCAGATGTGTATAAGAGACAGTATCTGTTCTTTTTGCAGCAGGTTGCTCCAAATTTGTTGGATTTGAGTTTCGACATTGCTAGTAGGAGCAAGGTAACTTTCAACTCCCTGTTGGCTGTCAATTTTGGCTAATGCAGCCCTATCTTTCTTGCCGTTAGCAGTTATGGGCATGGCATCAATAAAGACATAGTGACTAATATGCATATAGTCCGGTAGTTGACTCTTTATATGTCGATTTAGCTCTTCTTCACTGACTTTTTCTGCCACCACAATGGCTTGTATTTGCTCGTCTTTAATAACAATTGCAGCATCAATAATGAACTCGTGACGGCATAACACATTTTCAATTTCTTCGAGTTCAATACGATTGCCTCTTAGCTTCACTTGAAAGTCACGTCTGCCGATATACTCCAGTTTTCCATCTTCTCCAAGGCTGACTAGATCGCCGCTGCGATAAATACGTCCAAGTTGGAGATGATCAATAAAGGCCTTTTCGGTTAACGTGGTATTATTTAAGTAGCCTTTAGCAACGCCGGGGCCAGCGATAACAAGCTCACCAATTATGCCGACCGGAAGGGGCTGTAAGCTTTCGTTGATGACGAATAATTGTGTTCCTGGCAAACTATGGCCAATGGTGGGCTTGTCTGATATTTTTAAGTTTGCCCAAGAGCTGTTAACTGTACATTCAGTTGGGCCATAGACATTTAATGCAAAGCGTCCTGATTGCTCGGTATGTTTGTTGATTTCGTGCCACAAGTTCGGATTAATTGCTTCGCCACCAATGAGTAGATTAGGCAATAAATGATGATGTTTTTGTGCTTCAGGTAATAGTACTTCCAGCATGGTTGGTGTGGTATCTAGCACATCGATGCTATGTTCATGTAAATAGGTCGTCAGCTTACTTGGGTCAACTCTATGTTCATCGCTTATTAAATGAAGTTCAGCACCTAATGCTAATTGGGTGATTGCTTGTACAGAGGCATCGAAATATAGCGGTGCATTCCATGCCCATTTACAATTACCTGACAATCCATTTTTCGTTAACATCGTATGCATAGCAGAGGTGAGGTTAGCTAAGTTTTCATGGCTAACTTCGACGCCTTTAGGATATCCAGTTGAACCGGATGTATAAATGACGTAGGCGGTGTCATTATTTGAGATGTTTTTTTCTGGTGCTGAAGTGGTAAATTTGCTAAGCCACTTTTCAGACATTGCTTCGTCGAGTTGTACTAGCTTGCTCACCTGATCTGGTAGTAACAAACTGCATTTGTGGCTAGTGACAACTGTATCCAGATTTGCATTTTCAATTATATATTTAATGCGTTCTGCTGGGGCTTTAGGATCTAAGGGCAGATATGCTGCACCTGCTTTTAAAATCCCCATCAAACCAATGAGCATTTCTAAAGAGCGTTCAACACATAAGCCAATGATATTGCCTTTGTTTGCTCCTAAGCTGCGCAGTTTATTGGCTAATTGATTTGCTTTGTGGTCGAGTTGTTGAAAGCTTAGGCTTTGCTCTGCAAAAACAAGTGCATTCGCATCGGGCATAAAGGTCGTTTGTTGTTCATATAATTCGACAATGCTTGGGTTAGTGATTTGATGAGATTCAGTTCTTTGATTTAATCTTGCATAGCTGGCGAGGTCTTTTTCGGTTGTTAGCTCGAGATCAGCTAATTGAATATTAGGATTGGCCACTACCTGCTCGATGATTAACCGGATACGCTCAAGTATTGCTTTTGCATCGCTGTCGTTGAAGTAACTGGTTTGACATTCAATTTGAATTTCTTGTTGATGTTTAAATTCACACAAATGAAACTTAAATGGAGGCTGATGACCTGTTCTTAGCGAGTGTGTTTCACTTTCAAACTCACCTTCGCCAATATTAAAACTAGCCTTATAGTAGTTAAAATTTATATCAAATAAATTGTTTACATAGGGTTGGGTACTGCGCATCCCTTGTATGACTTTACTCATCGGATATTTGGTATGTCTGGAAATAGCTTTTAGACCACTACTGATGTCATCCATGAGTTGCCTGAATGTCATGGCAGGTTCGATATTTAAAACCAAAGGGGACACACTGGCAAAACAACCAATAGCGTTTTTGGCCGAGCCAGTACGATTATGAAAAGGCAGACATATCGGAATAGTACGGTTGCAATTTACACCTAAAAAATATCCATATAAGGCACCAATGAAAAGCTGATGTATGGTGAATCCTAAGGACTCTGAAAAGGTGACAAGTTGTTTATAGTATTCAGGTGAAATCTCCTGACTTACCATACATGTTGAGGCCTCACCTGCTTTTTTCGGGTATCTGGGCTTGATAACGGGTTCAAAAACATCATCAAATTTATTATTCCAAAAATCTGCTGATCGAGTAAAGGATTTGGTTTCTGGATATTTATAAGACTTTTGTGCCAAGTCATTAAATTGTGGCTGTGATTGCTCCAAGTTTAAATCTTCACCTTTAGTTTGTGCAATGTAATAGTCAAAAATGTTTTCTGTCCAAATACTGTAACTCAAGCCATCTAAAATTAAATGATGTGCATAAAGGACTAACCAATATTCGTCTTCCGCAACTTTTAAAATATGGGTGCTATAGAGCCCGTGTTTGCTTAGGTCAAAGACACGTTTAAATTGCTCTTCAACCCATGTTCTTGCTGCTGCTAGTGGATGCTTATGCTGATCAAACTCCAAATATTTAATTTTAGCTGGCGTGTACTTGTATGTTTGGATGATTTGCTCACCCACTTCTTCAAAGGCCAAATGAAATACATCATGTTGTTCGGCGACCAGATGGATCGCTTTCTGCATTGCTTCAACATCCATGCTGCGAAAGATTCGGGCATAACCGCCGGTATTATAAGCGGTACTACTTGGGTCTTTTGCTTGATCAAAGTAAATTTCCAGTTGTGATAACGTCAGGGGGTAACCCGCCTGCGAACAATGATTATCTTGGTTCATTCGTATTCCTCTTATTGAGAACTCTTTGGATTAAGTGTTAGGTTAAAATTCGGGTCGCTAGGTAAAAAAGGTGTAGGGCGATCTAACACCCAATCATCATGACCTGCCAGCCAATAGGGTGATAAAGGGTTGCTCGATTGTCCGATGGGCATGCTAAATAAACTTTGGGATTCATGGCCAGGACTCATCACCAAACGTAAAGTAGCGCCAATATTTCCATTTTGAGTTTTGGGTAAATGAACATCACCGGAAGATTTTACCTCTGGCAATACAGTTAACCATTTGCTTAACTGAGGAAGTGAATTGAATAAAACATGCTTGAATTTAACTTGGTTATACTGACCCCATGTAGCACGAGCCAACGAACCTTGCTGATCTACAAAAGTTTCATTTAGAGCTACTAATATAGAGCCATACATGTCTTGCCAACTGTTATATTTAGTATCTAAAAAATGACTAGGTTGTTTATTTATAATTTGCCATAACGGGATTTCCCAACGCTGAGTGAGGGTGAAGTAGTCACTTACCTTTAAAGAGACACCCTCAGTATCTACTTTACTAAAAATAGGGTGAAATACACGTTCAGCGATACGATCTCTGAATGATCTAATTAGTAAATATCCCGTGGAATCTGAAGATGCATCGCCATTCCAGTTATTTACAAACTCTCGGTATTCCCGCAACTGAGGTTGACTATCCAGTAGTTCACTGTTCATGACTTTTAGTAAGAAATACTGCCAGCGCAACATTGAGAAATTACGCTTATCAATCAACGATTGATAAGCGACTTTCTCATCAGGCTTGTACATAACAAAAATATTGTCATCATTTTGCTTTTCGCGATCGCTAAATTCAGAAGTGTTAAACCAATACATGGCTTTAGTTGTTATGTTGAAAAGTGAAGTGTCGGCTGTGGAAATGTAACCTTTCTCTGGATTGAATATCTGAGAGTAATCACTTGGCAAGCGATACAATGAGGTCTGGTTTCTACAATTAGTATCCGTGCTAGAACAAAATTTCTTGGGGATTGCACCCAACATGGTCCAACCGATATTTCCTTCAAAATCTCCCATGAACGCGTCAAAATGGGCAAATCGAATTTGTTTAAAAATGGATAAGGAATGTGTTGTATCTTTTGCAGTTTCTAAGGCTAGTAGATCAAAATTAATGTTTAAAGGAGAGCTTCCAACCCACTGCCAAGTCAGCAGGTTACCTAGCTTATCTACGGCGACAACTGGACCCTGAGGGGTTGAATCAAAGTTGTATTTCACAGGAGAGCTATCTCTAACCTTTATAATGTGTTGGTTCTCATGGAGTTCTACATTTGTAATTGGCAGCTCTTGTAACTTTCCCCAGATACTACGGGAAGGTGTTAGACCCCATGCCACATGTGTATTACTGCCTGACAAAAATAGAGGGAAACCAGGGACGGTAATCCCATGAAACTGATGCCGAGTATGTTTATTTTCAATGTATTGATCAGCTCTAAACCAAATATTGGGAATGCTTAGAGGCATATTCATGTCAATAGCAACTAGAGCACTGCGATTGAACGTTCTTGACCCCGATATTGCCCAACCATTCCCTATAGACTTTCGTGTGCTATAGTTTTTTACTTCATATTTTGCTGATAAAGTAGATGATGTTCTTGTTTTCCATATAGCCTCGGAAGGTACGGAATGAATTAGAGGTAGCCCGGATAACAACTGCTTTTCTGGTATGAGAAAATCAACCAGTTCTGATGGCAGCGATTTTTCAATATTGTGCAAATCTAATGATTTTTTCAAATCAGCGCCTTGAAGTTCTAAAAAAAGAGCATAAACGACTAGGATTGAATCCCTTTCTTGCCAAGAGGTCGGCGTAGTATTGAGTGCAGAATATTCAAAGGGAAAAGAATCTAGAGTTGCCAACCCTTGATTAACCCCTCTGGTGTAAGCGGCTAATAACGCTCTATGCAAATGTGGCAATTGCTCAATTATTTGGTCGGCCAAAACTTCAAAATTGAAAAGAATAGCTAATTTGTCCGTTTCAATTGCACTTATTCCTATGAGTTCACTGAGTTGACCACTAGCCGTGCGTCGCAATATATCCATTTGGAAGAATCGTTCTTGGCTATGTAAGTAACCTAGTGCAAGCGCGCTATCATTGCGTGTTGATGCATAAATACTAGGTATACCGTTGCTATCCCTTGTGATATTGACTTGAGCTTTCAGGGATGTCAGAGATAACTCGTTGTCTAATTTGGGCAAAGAACTATAAATATTTTGCCATTGAAATAACAATACTACAGTTGCCAAACACATGAGCATTAGGGTAAATAACACTGACTTTTTAAAAATGGTAGGTTTATTAGTCATTCTAAAATATCAACTCAATTTATTACTTAGAAACAATCCGAAGTGGACGTTGAAAACTAAGGTCAATACTGGATAGATAATTTAAAATAGGCAAAGCACTTCCCATTATTTTTTGTGTTATAGTAGCTCGGTAACACAAAGTCACACGTCTGAATGGATATAAGATAATGATAAACAGGGATAACCATGGTTTTTGATTGGTTGGGAAATGAAACAATTACAGTTGGTGAATTTGTAATAGATTTTAAGCAGACTCGAATCTTGAATCAGGATAAGGTTATTAAGCTTGAACCTTTGGCTATGGAATTGCTTTGTTACCTAATTGCTCGAAAAGGTGAATATGTTAACCAACGAGATTTGTTAGAAAATGTATGGAATGGACGTATCGTATCTGATAATGCTATTAGACGTGTGGTCAAAAAGTTGCGTGATGCACTAGGTGATGAAGTTAAAGCCGCAAGATATATTAAAACGGTGCCTAATAAAGGTTATTTACTCATCGCAAATGTGAGTATTGAGCAAGAAGTCGTAGTGCCAACGGATGAAATACCTTCAATTCAAACCAAACCACAACAAACACAGTCTATCGACGAACTTAACACGTTTGCTCTCAAGCTTGAACCTCAACAAACACAGTCTATCGACGAACTTAACACGTTTGATCTCAAGCTTGAACCTCAAAAAAAACGTTATAGAACAGCTGTAATGCTTATAATATTGATCATGATGTCTATCATCATGATGAGTGTGCATTTATGGAGTAACGAACCTGATGAATTAGTTCATACAGAATCTATTACTAGCATGGCCGGAGAAGATTTTTGGGCAGATTACAATGAAAAAAATGGCGCTATTATTTTCTCTCATCGAAATTCTACCAATGGTTACTATAACCTTTACTTAAAAATGCCAAATAGCCAAACAATTAAAAAGTTAACAAATGGTGAAGCAAATCATAATGCTGCCAAATGGTCCAATGATGGAAAACGTCTGGCTTATCAACATCAAAAAGGTGAAGGCGTAGAGTTAATAATCCTTGATTTTAATGACAATATGAAGATAACTAGCTCTAAATCATTATTTAAATATGATACATTACAGCCCACTGTTTTCTGGTCGCCAGATGATTTGGCGTTGTACTTTGTAGACAGACAAAGTAAGGAACATCCTTATTCTTTATTTTCTATTGATATTGCAAGCCAAGATATTAAACAGATCACTTTCCCTGATGTAGAGAGTCTTGGTGATTACACTGCTCAATTTTCTCCAGACGGAAAATACATTGCTGCGTTACGTTTTCGCCGATACAACAGAGTTCACTTAATGATTTTTGATATGACAAGTGGACAAATTAATAGCAATAATATAATTAATTTTGCGCCTATTAATTTAACCTGGGGTAGTGAAAGCGAAAAAGTTTACTTCACAAATGGCGTGGGATTACAGTATTTTGATCTTGAAAGTGAACAGTTTTCCAGTTTAAATGTTGCAAACTTAGGACTAGAGACAATCTTTGATACATGTGGCGACAACTGCTTGATTGCTAATACAAATCAGGGAAAAAAGCACGATATCAGAGAATTGCCTAATCCATTCAATGATGAATACGAAAATCATCTCGAAATACTCGAATTTCCTTTTGCTGGCGACACAGGGCATCCTGAATATACAAATACTGCGGATGAACTCGTTTTTAGAACAACGATTGATGGCGTGCAGCAAATAGTGCGATATTCAGAGGATGAAGAGGTCAAGTTGTTAACAAATTTTGAGGTTAATCATAGATTGATCGATATAAGTTATCACCCCAAAAAAAATATTATTTTAGGTTTGATTGACCAACAGGTATTTACATTTGATCTTACTGATAACAGTATTAAATATATTAGCCAACAAATGGAAAATGCGCAACGACCAAGCTGGACAGCCGATGGCAAAGCTATCTTTTACACACGACGTGAAAACAACAGTAACGTGCTAATTCGCTATGATATTGCAACTACGAAAAGTTTTCGGATAATGAGTGATATACTACAAGTTAAAGAAGACAAACTAGGGAAGTATATTTATTTATTGAATTCAAAAGGTGAGCTACATAGAAAAAGTAACCTGTTAGCACAAGAGCAAGAGTTTATTGCGACTATCCCTATTGATTCGAATATTTCTTGGCATGTGCACGAAAACTATCTTTATTATTCAACACCCAAGGGTAAAGACTTTGATTTACATAGGATTGATTTGACGACAAAAGTTAACTCTGTGTTGCCTTGGCAAAAAAACACATATCACGCAAACTTCAAAATCCACCCTAGTGGTCAAAAATTTTTATTAACGCAAAATAATCTTCAAAAATCAAATCTTGTATATATAAAAGACCGTCGTTTATCTAATTGATATTTTATAAAATACCCTTTACCACCTATGCTAGCTTAACTTTCAAGAGAGCATTTTGGTGGGAAATTTCTGAGCCTGCAAGTCGTTTATTATTACATTTAAAAAATGCAGAAGAAATATATATACATTCATTTAGATATGGTATCTTAAATCTCATTAAAATTAATAAAAAGTTATTAATCAATTAGGCATGTTGAACTTTACTGTTCATAATTCACACACTCATTGGCAGCCACATTAAAAAATAGCCCAGAGCTAATATGCTCGCATAATTTTTTTGCAATTTATTATAGCTGTTGCAATGCCTCGATAATGCTTTAACGCTGCAAAAGTGTTCTCGACTGAATGCCTATATTTGTATAAATACCAATCTATATCTGTATTTGAGTTTTGTTTCTCGGTATGACAGGAATAGCAGCTTGCTTTCTCGCTTGCTCAGTAATCAACCCTCTATCATGAACTTCACCACCTGAAATATCAAAAACAATAGGTAAGCCATAGCTATCTACCGCTAGGTGTATTTTAGTGCTGTTGCCCGTAACACTTTTACTTATTTCCTTATGCACATTTGATGAGGTACCACCACTATGTTGGTGGGCTTTGACAATACTGTCATAGATAAATTGCCATTCCATATCTGGCTCAGTGCTTAACAGCTTAAATAATTCTATTAAAACTCCTTTTTTAGAACAAAGATTGAACCGCCTATAAACAGAATTTCAATAACCAAAATATTCAGGTACATCATGCTAAGGACAGCCAACACGCATGAGATATAAAATATCTTCAAAGGTCTTTCTATGCTCAGGTTTATTATAAATGCGGCCCATATGGCGTAGAAGTAATTATACCATTTCATTTTTTGTTTAAAAAACATACTTCAAAGTTCGACACTCCCTAGTATTTGTGTTTTTTAAACTATACAAAAATTTATAGGTGTGATTATTTGTGACTAACATTACTCGTTGATATTTAATGTTTTATCTCTTTTTTTTTAAAAAAAAATGGTGTTGTATGACCTTAATTCACAGCTAATCATAAGATGTGAGGTGTGCTACACCACAAATAAGTTTAGATTGATTTCGCTAACCGAAGACGGAGCAACAATTTAATTAATTACTAAACAAGGATAGTACAATGGCACTAATCAAAAATAAAAATTCAGTTCTAGCGAAAGTCACCTTAAGCGCAGTCATAACATTGTCAATGGTCTCTATAAACAGTTACGCAGTTAACGATGAGCCCAAAATAGAAGAGACAATCTTCGAGACATTAACTTGCAAGATCCTACCTCAGTGTAAAGAGAAATCTAAATAATATTAGACAAGCACTTATTCAATGCAGCTTACAGCATTTAAATGAATTGAGTGCTGTGTACTACTTGTAATGCTTTTTATAATTATTATATCAAGAGAGAGAAAAGAATGAAGTCTCAGATAATTAATCGTCTTTTTATAGTTATCTCATGTGTTATCTCGGGGGTATTGTTTGTCATTATTAATACTTCAGCCGTTGAAATCCAATCAGATACTATTGAACGCATAGTGCCACCTGTTCAGGTGGCCAAAATTCGACAATCTAAACACCAAATCACACTCACTGGTCATGGAATTATTGAGCCATTGGAGAGTACTCAATTAGTTACAGAAGTGACGGGGAAAATCACTTATTGGCACCCCTCTCTTGTTCCGGGTGGTTTAGTGAAGCGTGCTACATTGCTTTTGAGCATTGAGAAAGAAGCGTATCAAGCAGCAGTGCTTCGTGCTAAGGAGCTGGTTGCAGTCGCAAATGCCCTATTAATACAAGAGCAAGCTAAGTCAAATGTCGCGATCCAAGAAGCACAAGGCCTCAAGGATAGTGACGTGTCAGAGCTATATTTACGACGACCACAACTACAACAAGCTCAATTTGCACTAGATTCTGCATTAGCTTCGCTAAAAGTTGCAAAAAAAAACCTACATAACTGCGATATCTATGCACCTTTCGATGGATTAGTAGTATCGAGAGAAGTTGGTCAGAGACAATACGTCAGTCAAGGACAAGAAGTTGCAATGTTACATAGCATAGAATTCGCAGAAATACATGTACCTATTGCTGGTTTTGAACGAAACTTTTTGCCAGAAAAAATAGAAAGAACAAATGCAATAATTTCTGGAAACTATCAAGGCTCCAGAAAGGGTCATGTAATGCGAGGTTTAGGTGTGGTTGATACTCAAACACGCATGAGGCATTTAGTTGTTAGGGTAGAAGACCCATACAGCTTATCGACACAACTACCCGTTTTACGGTTTGGAGAGTTTGTTGAAGCTAGTTTTCCTGGAAATATCATTGAGAACGTATATCAAGTTCCTCAACGAAGTGTAACTAATAATGAGCTTTGGTTAGTTGATAATAACAACAAGTTGCAACGTAAATCGGTTTCTGTGCTGAGTAAAAAAGACAACCTGTATATTGTTGAAGGAAACCTGGGATTAAATGCAACAGTAGTGCTAACCCTGCCTGAATATCCTCGCACTGGGATGCTAGTCAACCCTCATCTTCAACAGAAATCTATAATGTAAGGAGAAGTCATGTCACAAATAATAAATGCAGATGGCGGAATCATAGCCTATTTTGCTAAAAATCCGGTTGCAGCCAATTTGTTAATGTTATTTATTTCAATAGTCGGCTTGCTCAGTTATCTTTTGATCCAAAAGCAACTTTTTCCGAGCTCGACACCTAACTATGTCGAGGTTTATGCCTACTACCCTGGCGCATCTCCGCTTGAAGTAGAAGAGAATATCTTAATTAAAATTGAAGAGAAGTTAAAAAGTGAAGCACAAATTGCCAAAATCATTTCTTATGCAAACCGGAATAATGGGCGTGTAAGAATTAAGTTGGTATCAGGGGCTGATATGAATGCTACGCTGAATGAAATAAAGCTTAATCTTGATAGTATTGCTACGTTCCCAAGAGATATGGAACCACTTAAAATTTCTCAAGTTGAGACACCTCAAAATGTGATGGAAATTTCGCTAGTAGGTGATTACCCTTTATCTCAATTAAAAACACTGGGCAAGGAAATTAGAGATGAACTTTTACAACTGAACTATGTTTCTATTGTTGAGCTACTTGCCCCAGAACAGGAAATCTCCGTTGAGGTACCCATAGATAAATTAAAGGCTTATCAACTCACCTTAGACGACATAGCTTTAGCAATTAATGCATATTCAGCTAATTTGTCAGCAGGTCAGATTGATACTGAGCAAGGCGCTATTGCTATTCGGGTCAATAATCAACTTGTCAGCCTTGATGATTTTAGACGTATTCCTGTTAAAACCTCAGTGGGCGGCGGTATTGTGATGCTGCATGAATTGTCTGAGGTTACTGGAAAGTTTATTGGTGATGAACACTATTTAAAATTCTCCGGGAAAAATGCAATGTCGTTGATAATCAATGCCACTCCAGAGCAGAATATTATGCATGTAGCTGATTCTGTTCATCGGTATATTAAGCTGAAGAATCGTTCATTACCAGTGGGGTTGTCTTTAAAGGTGTTGGTTGATTACACCTACTATCTCGATGCAAGACTCAATATGATGTTTGAGAATTTACTACAAGGGGCATGCTTAGTTGGCATACTATTGTCTATTTTTTTACGTTTTAGGGTTGCATTTTGGGTGATGGCTGGCTTACCTATCTGTTTTCTTGGTGCGGTGATTGTAATGCCCTTGCTTGGTTTAAGCATAAATATCGTCACCCTATTTGCTTTTATCATGGTCTTGGGCATTGTGGTCGACGATGCTATTGTCACCGCTGAGAGTGCTTACAACGAGGTTGAACAGAATGGTGCTAGCGTCGATAACGTGATTAAAGGTGTCAAGAAAGTTGCTACACCCGCTACGTTTGGAGTAGTGACAACCATGGCTGTATTTGCGCCTTTTGTCTTTTCAAGTGGCCCTGATAGTGCCTTATTTTATTCAATTGCTACGCTCACCATTTTATGTCTAATTTTCAGCTTGGTTGAATCCAAGCTTATCTTGCCGGCGCATTTAGCTCACATTCAGTATCGCCCACTTCCAGACAAGCATATACGTACACGCTTTAATAAGCGCTTTGATACCTTTATAAATGGGCCATATAAATATTTGGTTACCTGTCTCTTATACACATCTCCGAGCCCACGAGACTAAGGCGAATCTCGTA
>OJAZ01000794.1_pt1 | contig 11999 bp, 10 predicted proteins | sample 1589851 | NCBI WGS metagenome assembly OJAZ01 (sample SAMN05416792, study PRJEB24817) | seawater metagenome | isolation source: Sea water | place: Canada:Atlantic | collected 2013-07 | reverse complement strand
TCTACACGTAAGGAGTCGTCGGCAGCGTCAGATGTGTATAAGAGACAGATTTAGGGGACTTAATTGGTGGCTTAGTTGGATCTTTATGGGCTCTTTCTGGAGTATTCCTCTTCTATAAAGCTCTTACCGAGCAAAGAAAAGATTTCCAAAATAACAAGGAAACGCTAGACCTTCAAGTAAATGCACTGAATCAACAAATTGAAGAATTTAAACTATCTCGCCAAGAACAAATATCAAGTCGAAAAGTATATGAAGAACAAAGTAAAACTGCAAAAAAGCAACAGTTTGATTCAAACTTTTACTCCTTACTAAATGTATATTTAAATATTAAAAACAATTTAAGTACCACTGAACCTGAGTATTTTAAATATATCACTTCTATAATTGAAGAAGCCTACTTAGTAGGTAATGATTCTCCAACACAGCATTCTGCATTTATTAGAGCTTATCTTAAAAATTATAATTTAAACAGAGAAGTACTTTCTCGCTATTTTAGATCTCTATATAGGTTGATTATAATTATAGATTCCAATACAAACTTCTCAGATGCAGATAAAGTATTCTATGCAAAAATAGTCAGAGCGCAGCTATCTGATTACGAACTTATAATATTGTTCTATAATTCATATACATACCATGGTTCAAAAACCAGAAGATTGATCTTGAAATATAATTTGTTAAAACATTTACCATTATTGAATATGCCTGAGTTTATTTCATATCAGGAAGAACAAGGTGATTCGCAATTAGTTTTCTTTGCGGAGTTTTTGACTAGTTTTCTAGCTAAGCATATATCTGTTTTTTATGATGTATCTAACGAAATGTCAAAAATTGAAGAAGAATTTGAAGACTTACAATTAATCGTTGGGATATATTTTGATGAAAAAATTCATATAAAGATATATTGCCAAAACGATTTATCAGCGCATGGTATTAATTTGTCAGAAGAAGATTTTAGTGAGTTTATTCTTAAATATATGTATGAAAAACTGGTGTTTCAGACCTATTTATTTGACAAAGAGATCACCCTTATGAAATATAAAACCGAATTTGATGACAAAAAAGAATTTTGTATTTCAATCGATACTAATGAACTCATAACTTTAAATCAAGATACTTACTAATGATGAATAAAACAACGAAAGCAGACAAATTTAGAGACGTTTTTCAGAATTCTCTTAAGATCACATCAAGAAGTCTTTCTGTCAAAACACTACTTAGCGAAAGAAATTTGAAGAGAATAGATTATAGTCCCTATTATCAAAGAAATTATGTTTGGGATAAAGCAAAGCAAACATTTTTTATCGAAAGTGTGATATTGGGAACAGAGGTTCCACCGTTGATTTTTTTTAAAACTGGTACAGTGATTGAAGTTATTGATGGTAGACAAAGATTCGAAACACTAAAAAAATTCAAAGAGAATGATCTTTCTTTGTCAAGCAAAGGATTGAAGGAATTAGAATATCTGAGTAAGCAATCTTTTAATAAAATGTCTCCTTTATATAGAAATACATTCCTTGAATCGAATATCCGTGTATTTGAATTTGAGGTAATTAATCATCCAAATTTAAGTGATGACATAATTGACAAAGTTAAAAAAGAAATTTTTAGAAGATATAACACAGGTATAACACCTCTTTCGAGAGATGAACTCGATAACGCTAAATATGATACAGATAATTTTTCTGACCTTTTTAAAGCAAAGTTAAAAGATGACAAAAAATTCTACACTGAGTTTAACCAATGTTTCTTCCCCAAAGCCAAAATTGATAACGGTGATACCGCCGCAGGAATCATATCTCAAAATGTAGATATGATACGAAAGTTTAGAATATTGCATCAATTTCCAATAGCTACTTATGCAGGTTCACGAGATAGAACTTCTATAATTGATATTCTTTATGATTTTTCAAATACAACAAACGATGGCAATATTAAAGTTGAATACGAAGAGTTATTAGAGCTTATCAATCAAACGTTAGCTATATATAAAAAAATATCGAATGTAAAAATAACCCACAATAAGTTCATATTTGAAACTATACTTTGGGCTTTATCTATTTTATCAGAAAATGAAGTTTCGTATAAAATTAACAGTGATGAATTAGCTATTTTTTATTCTGAAAATATTAACGCTTTCTCAGAAGAAAACAGCCACTATTATGGCAATATTATTTCTAGATACGAGACGACCGCACAATTTTTTAATTCATTCACTAAAGTAGACTTTTCAAAATTCATTCGCTCAAGTCAATTTAAGGATGATATTAAGAATAAAAGGCAATCAGAAGAGGACTCGGTTAAATCTATATATGAATTATCGAATTTAAGATTGCATAAACCTAACCCTACATCGATAGACATTAATGAAATCAGAGATGATTTAAAGTCAACTAATTATTTACTTAGGCCTTCTTATCAACGTCAAGAAAAAATTAGCCATTTAAAAGCTTCATCAATTATTGAGAGTATTTTATTAGGTATAAACTTGCCTCCTATATTTATCTATAAAAGAATTAATGGGGTAAAAGAAGTGGTAGATGGGCAACAACGATTATTATCAATAATTGGCTTTCTTGGGGATCAATATCACAATGAAAATGGTAAGTTAACTTATTCTAAGAACAATAACTTTAAGCTTAAAGGGCTCCGAGTTATAAATTCGTTAGAAGGCAGTAGGTTTAGTGATCTAGAAGAACACTATAAAGACAAAATACTTGATTTTGTAATAGATATGATTGTAATAGAGGAACTCAAAAACGATACTTTTGATCCCATTGACCTATTTATTAGATTAAATTACAAACCATACCCTATTAAACCAAACTCATTTGAAATGTGGAATTCTATCGTTGATTCTGAAATTGTACAAAAAATAAAAAAGATTTGTAAAAGCAAAAAGAATGATTGGTTTTTTCTTCGTGAAATAAAAGAAGGTAAGCCAGATAGAATGTTGAACGAAGAGTTACTCATTGCTTTGTCTTACATGACCTTTAAAAAAGATAAAGAAGAAGTAATTGGTTTTTTCCCAAGACAAGATACAATCACATGTAGACTTAAAGATAAAAAAGGCTTTAGTGATTTCTTATTCGATTTAGACAATACTGCAGTTGAAAAACGTGATTTTGTAAATTCAATCACAGCTACAGAGAAACATATTGATTTATTATCTTTGCTATTTGAAGGTGATATAAATAAAGAAATATTCAATACTTACTTAAATATCAAAGAAAATAAGTATTTTAGACGCTCATTACAAGATTTTTATATAATATGGTTAGTACTAATTCATATTGATCCTAATAAGATAATTGGAAATGAATCTAATATACTAAGCGATATAAAAAATCTATTAAGTGCTAGAATTAATTTTAATAATGAAGTAATTGATGATAATTACGTAAATAATTTTCGAAATCAATTAGAGTCGGCTCAGAATAAATATAAATAGTACTAAATGAATAAAAACAAAGTCCTCTATTAACATGACTTTGTTTTTATTTCGTAGAGCAATAGCACATTGTCAAATAAGGCATTGAAAAAAATATGAATTATGAAGGTTCGATTCCCCCCCGCTCCACCAAAATAAAGACCTTTTTTAGTTTATTCGTTATACCTAGTAACTTATAAATTTGGCCATAGTCTGGCAACAGACTATGATAAAAAAACCGCTTAATGGCGGTTTTTTTATGTCTGAAATTTCTGTTAGTTATTTACTTAACGACTTCAATTACCACTTTAGCTACAGCGCCATTCCAGTTATACATTTGTCGTGAAAGATCAGCCTCGCCATGAATGGCTGGGCTTGGGTAAATATATCCTTCGCCAGCATCTTCTGGTGAAAATGGTACGCCACCACAATGGGGGCCTGGAATATTGTTACAATATTCGTCATTAGTTTCAGTGCCGCCGTCATAAGCTTTTAAAAAGTAAACTTGCTTACCTTTCTTTGGTAAAGATTTACCTAATAATGCAACCATAGTGTCGTTTGTTGGTAATAACATAGCAGCAATACTAATTTGTTTATATTTACCATGCCTCTCCATAGTAAGTTCTACACTTGCTCCAGGTGCAAGCAAGCCTTCAGAGTTAGTTGTTGAAAGAACATTTCTAGAATCATCTAATGCTGTTTTTAGCATTGAAATGTCACCGCCTTCAGCTATACGCTCAATCATTTTTGAAGCTGGCTCTCCTACTTTAAAAAAGCTAATATCGCGATTATGTGTAGCGACTAATAAAGGGGTAAAAGAAACACCTTTTGTTAGGTTAGTTACGGTAACTTTATATGCTTTATTGTCATTTTTTCCGGCACTTGCGCCTAATGAAATAATTGAGCTAAGTACTAACACCAATATTGATAGTTTTAATTTCATAATATAATCCTTTTTACTTATAGTTAGATTTTGCTGTATTTTTAAAACGTTGTTTTATATCGACATAAAATTTTTTGATATTGCAAAGCAGAGTTTATATACAATTAATCACAGTCAACTCACGTAAAGTTAACAAAACTATCACAGCAAAAAAAAGCGATTAGAATTAAACCGTTAATATAAATAATCAGTTAAAGAGGAAGTTAAGCGTAGGTATTGGTGATTGTGGCAAATAAATATATTAATTAGAAGCTGACTTAATTTTCGTTGAATTGGATCAGTGTATATAAGAAGAAAGGTTAAACGCTTGCCACTAATTACCTTTGTAAATAAATGACAAGCGTTAGATTGGAATATTACAAAATTTGGCTTAGTGCTTTTTCTAGTTCAGTTACCGTTCGGTCAACATTATGAAGCTTGTCTAAACCGAATAAGCCAATGCGGAAAGTTTTAAAATCAGCACGTTCGCCAACTTGCATTGGTACGCCAGCGGCTATTTGCAAACCTACAGAAGCGAATTTTTTGCCATTCTGGAATTCATCATCAGTTGTATAACTGACAACAACACCCGGCGCTGTAAAACCTTCAGCAGCTACACTTTTAATACCGTGTTGGCTGAGTAATGCACGTACACGTTGACCAAGTTCTTGTTGCTCTTGGCATACTTTATCAAAACCATAGGCTTTGGTTTCTTTAATAATGTCTCTAAAACGCGTTAAACCGTCTGTTGGCATAGTGGCGTGATAAGCATGACCACCATTTTCATAAGCTTCCATAATTTGCAGCCACTTTTTCAGATCACAAGCAAAGCTGTCACTGGTGGTTGACTCTATACGATCGCGCGCCAACTCGCTAAGCATAACAAGTGCGCAACACGGTGAGGCACTCCAACCTTTTTGAGGCGCACTAATTAATACGTCAACACCCGTTGCTTTCATATCTACCCAGATAGTGCCTGATGCAATACAGTCAAGCACCATAATCCCGCCCACTTGGTGTACGGCTTCTGCCATGGCTTTTATATAATCGTCGGGTAATATAATACCGGCAGAGGTTTCAACATGTGGAGCAAATACAAGGTCTGGCGATTCAGCTAAAATAGTAGCAACTACTTCATCTATCGGTGGTGGTGTAAAGGGCGCTTGGGCTTCATCACTAGTTTGTTGTGCTTTCAAAACAGTTTCGTGACTTGGTATATCACCCATTTCAAAAATTTGGCTCCAACGATAGCTAAACCAACCATTTCGTACCACTAATACTTTTTTGTTACGGGCAAATTGTCGAGCAACCGCTTCCATACCAAAAGTTCCACTACCGGGAACAACTATGGTGCTTTTCGCTTGATAAACCTCTTTTAAGTCAGCAGAGATATCTTGCATAACTTGCTGAAAGGAACCAGACATATGGTTTAATGAGCGGTCAGTGTAAACAACGGAGTATTCTAATAATCCATCAGGGTCAATATTGGGTAGCAATCCAGCCATGTGAGGTCTCTTTATATCGTATATATATGCATGATATTGCCGCAGATACCAAAGACTATCAATGCCTTTTACGTAATATTTAGTATCACGATGTGGAGAATTAAAAAACTTGATCACGGTTAGTGACATTGAAAGAGGATAAGTAATAACTAGATGAAACTGACCTTAACACCAACACCTAAATGAATAGGGTAAAATAAGTCCCCTTTATGTTTGAAAACCTATGCTAAAACACTCTAAATTTATAATTTTTGACATTACTCTTAGGTAAAGTAATGGGTCACTAACTTTACCTAATACTTTTAAAAACAGATAAATCTACCCGTTAGTCGTCATAAAGCTAGTGCAGTTAAGCTAGGATGCTATACACTCTATTTTATTGACACTATTGTAAAAAGGATCTTCTGTTGTGAGCTCAACTATTAGCAACTACCAACCACTTAAATGGTTATTTGCCCTTGCGGTTTTATATACACTTTACCTTGCCCAATCGTTGTTTATTCCTATTTTATTCTCTGGTTTTATTGCGCTTTTACTAAGTCCACCCGTTAAATTATTAAAAACGTTTTATATCCCCCGCACTGTTTCCTCTTTTGTATTATTAGCTTTACTTGTTGCACCATTTACATTCTTAGCTTCAGAGTTAGTTGAGCCAGCTCAAAAGTGGGCACAGTTATTACCTAAAATCACTGTTCAGCTAAACCAGAAAATAGATAACATCAGTGATGAGTTTGATAACCAAAAGCAGCAAGTTGAAGCAGAGGTTGCCGCCAGAAATAAAAAAGCTGAAAAATTTAGTTTTTTTGGCTTATTCTCAAGTGATAAACCACAACCTAAAAAAGCATCTGAAACAGACGGAAATACAGTAGAAAAACATATTAAACAAAGTGGTATTAAATTATTGATTGCCGGATTAAGTAGCGCTCCTTTATTTTTAGCTCAATGTTTTGGGTGCTTAATATTAATACTATTTTTGCTGATATACGGCCCATCTGTTTACATTGCGGCCAGAAGCTTTCCTCATATTGCCAATAAGAAAAAGCTCGACTCCATTGTTTACGAAGTGCAAAAAGTATTATCAAAATATATTATTACCATCAGTGTTATTAATTTTATTCTTGGTGCTGCCTCCGCTATAGCGTTTGCATTTTTGGGCTTAGACGACCCTATATTATGGGGAGCTTTAGTAGGTTTACTTAACTTTGTACCCTATGTTGGTTCAGCAATTAGTATTGTTATTTTAACTTTGGTGGGTTCAGTTCAATTTGGTTTAACGTTATTTGCCCTAGTACCTGCCTTTGCGTTTTTATGTATTAACATTCTAGAGTCACAATTGCTTACCCCTATGGTATTGGGCACAAAAATGCAGCTTAATCCACTTGTGACTATTTTGTGGTTGTTTTTTCTTGGTTGGCTTTGGGGAATGCTTGGTGTATTGCTAGCGGTGCCTATTTTAGTGTCGATAAAATTAACACTAGAGCGACTTAAGCTACTTACCCATTGGGTAACCTTTATTGAAGCCAAAGCTTAAATAAGCGCTTAATAAATGAAAGCAAATATAGTTTTGGTGCAGAGAATGAAAAATAAGTAAGTAAAGTTTTCATTCTTCTGTGTCAATATTGCAAAACAAAACACGCACATATTTATCGAAAAACATAAGCGCCTGAATTAAAACAAATTAATTTCAAATAATACTTGGCTCAATGATTGCTCTACTTAAACCAGTTAATAAAAACTGTTATGTAAAAAGGAGAATAATCACATGGCTACTAAAACTTCAAACATCGATAAGCAATTAAATTCTACGCACCCTATTTCAGATAAAGTAAAAGATACTTTGCATGAGTCTGTCGATACTCTAGCTCAAAAAGCAGCAACAACAGAAGATCGTTTACGTAATGCTGCGCAGTCTGGTAGTGAAAACTTCACAGCGAAGCAAGAAGAAGTAAAAGCACAATGGGAACAATCTTCAGTGAAAAAATATGCCACAGAAAACCCTGTAGCAACAGCCGGTATTGCATTTGCTGCAGGTGTATTGTTAACCAGTATTTTACGTAGAAAATAATAACAACTGAATAGGAAGCGAATATAGTGACTATAAGCGAAGACTCAGGTACTCAGCAAAAGCATGATAATGCTGAGGCTGAAAGCTTACGCCTTTCACAGGAGCAACAGCAAGCAGTTGAGGCTGAAGCTTCTTTTCGTGAAACCTATTCGGCTATCATTAAGCTGTTCAATGTTAAACAAAAAAAGTATAAAAGCACCCTTGACCTTGCACTTTTAGAGGGAAAAATATCACTTAAAGCTATGGCAGTATTTGGTATTTTAATGTTAGCGGCATTCGTTATTGTTGCTGTTCTTTGGGGCATATTTAACGTGGCGTTAGTATTAGGCGTTATGCATTGGTCTTCTTCAGTTTGGCTGGGTTTAATGGTTGCGGCTGGGGTTAATGTTCTACTATTTTTCATTTGTTTTAACTTAATGAAGAAGGTAAAACGTGAAGTTGGATTTAATCGCACGCAACGCGTATTTAAAGGTGACTTATGATATTTTCATTATTTAAACAGATTAAACATGCTGATCAATGTGCCGCTAATGTAATGTTACTTCGTAAACTCGACAAAGCACAAAGTGTTAGGGCAAAAGAAAAATCTTTAGCGCTAATAACATCCCCAAAAGGCTTAGCCACAATTTTCACTGTAGGCTTAGCTAGAGGATTGATAACACCGAGTATTGCGACACAGCTTAAAAGTATGGCGGTTATATACGGTAAAACTAATTTAGATGGTTGGTTAACTGGCGACGAAATTCAAACGCCTGAATAGCTCACTGTAAAAACTTAATTTTATTGTAAGTGAATATCTACTCGATACTTAGTTATAAGTTGGTAAACGATATATTAAAAAAGACGCCTTAAGCGTCTTTTTTATTGGGTATTTATGGCTGAGCGCTATAAAATTAAACTTTGCTTACCCTACTCGGTGTAGTGCACAAAGTTTATTGCCAGAAGGATCACGTAAATAAGCAAGGTAAAGCTTACCTGCGGGTGCTTCCCTTACGCCTGGTGCATCTTCACAAGCTTCGCCTCCATTAGCTACTCCTGCTGCTTGCCATGCATCAGCCTGAGCTGGTGAAGTAGCAGCAAAACCTACTGTACTGCCATTGCCATTACATGCTTTTTCACCATTAATTGGCTTACTTATTGAAAATACACCAGTATCTGTAAAGTAAAAACAGCGGCCTTTTTCATCAATAACGCCTGGCTCGTGACCTAATTCACCTAAGATAGCATCGTAAAAAACTTTTGATGCGTTTACATCGTTAGCACCGACCATAATATGACTAAACATTGGATTTCCTCTTTTTTAAATGACTTGACTGTTTTTAACACAATAACCTATTGAATAAATACAATAATACTGGGTTTATATAATAATAGCTGAACTTATACAGTCTCAGCATGCACGAAAATCAACCTCCAATACAAGAATAATTTAATTTTTTTCAATGACTAATGTCTATAAAGCATGGGTTATTAAATATTTAGACATTAATCAAAACACTTATTTGTATATTAATCCGTCTATCAAAGCAATTATCTGATTTTATATGACTTTTTTTAATATAAACTACAGATTTTTATTGCAAATGATAATCACTCTCATTATCATTGCGTTTAATTTGATGCTTAAAGCATTTACTTGAACACATTCGTTGATAATTTGGAGATTAACATGAAGTACTCACCGCTGTTTTTGGCAATATCTATGGCAACGCCAATAACTGCATATGCTAATAGCAGTCCTTTAGAAGTTATTGAGGTTACAGGTAGTTATTTTAATGATTACAAAGTCGATGAAGCAAAGGGAGCCATGCGTACCGATGTTTCATTACTTGAAACCGCACAATCAGTGACCGTAATTTCAAGTACTATTGTTGAAGAACAATTAGCAACCACTTTAGGTGAAGTACTTACCAATGACGCCAGCCTTTCTGCAGGCTCCAAGCAACGTAATCGTGAGGTATTTAACTTACGCGGTTTTGAGCTAAGCTCTTCAAATGGTTATTTACGCGATGGCCACCAACATTGGTCACACTACCAACAACCAATAGAAACTTTAGAAGCGGTTGAAGTGATTAAAGGTCCTTCAAGTATTTTATACGGTCAATCGGGTCCCGGTGGCTTAGTAAATATGGTTACTAAAAAGCCAACGGCTAACACCTTATTTACTATCGGTGCAGATACCGACCAAGAAGGTTCAACCCGTTTTACCTTAGATGCAGGCGGCGCACTAAACGACGACGAATCGCTTCGTTATCGTGGCATTTTAGTGAAGCAAGATGTTACTTATCAACGTGAATATCAAAACGGTGATCAGCGTGAGCGCGATCGTTTCTTAGGTGCACTTGTTGTTGATTATGATGTTTCAGATGATTTATCACTGAGTGTTCATTATGACTACACAAACGACAAAGCAGGATTAGACACTGGTGGTTGGTTAAACGAAGACGGCAATTTAATTGGCGATCGTAAAACTATTCGTGATATGTCGTGGGCATTCACCGACATTGACGTTGAAAACTACGGCGCTGATATTAATTATAATATGAGTGATGCATGGCGAGTAACCCTTGGCTACAACAAGCAAACCTTTGAACGCCAACGTTTCGAGTCTTCGCCAAAATATGGCAGTACTTTTAATTTTGAGGGCGATAGCTATACCTCAAATCCTTATGACCGTTTTGACGACTGGCAATTCACTACTACCTTTATCGACTTTGTTGGCGAATTTGAGTTTGCAGGTGTTAGCCACCAGCTTTTAATCGGTGCTAACTCACTAGATTATTCTTACGACCAAGTTAAAGCTAATGGCACAGCAATTACTTATTCAGCAGGACAAGTCGAACCACCAAAGCCAGATATTAGTTATAAAAATCCAGATACAACATCACATAGCGAATACGACTACTACGGTATATACGTGCAAGATTTGGTTACCTTTAACGAGACTTGGCAGGTTTCATTCGGTGGTCGTTATGACAAGCAAAACAAAGAAGGTGCTGATAATGAATCTTTCTTGCCTAAGTTTGGTGTGCTGTATCACCCCTCTGAACAAGCCACTATTTACTATAGCTACACTGAAGGTTTTGAACCACAAAGTAGCGAAACGTTAGATAACGATACTGATATCAATCATGGTATGAAACTAGAGGCTATGGAGTCTAAGCAAAGCGAAATTGGCGTAAAATGGCAACTTGTTGACGACAGACTTCTACTAAGTGGCGCTATTTTTGATATCAGCAAAATGGGCAAGTTAATCAAAGAAGATCTGATTGATTCTGCATTTGAATCTCGCACAACGCAAGCTGGCGAGCAACGCCATAAAGGTTTTGAATTGGGCGCTCAAGGTGCCATTAATGACAAATTATTTATTATGTCATCGTTGATCAATATCGACGCTGAATATGAACGCGACGCATTATATCAAGGCAATACGCCAGTTGATGTACCAGAATGGTCTGCGGCTTTATGGTCACGCTACGAGTTAACTGAAAAACTTGCCTTTAATGCCGGTGCATTTTACGAGGGATCGCGCTTTGCAGATAACCAAAACACCATCAAAAAAGACAGCTATACCCGCATTGATGTCGGAGCAACTTATCAAATGGATATTAAAGAGCATGAACTAAACCTGCGCTTTAACATTAATAACTTGCTAGACAAAAGATACTTAATTGGCGGCGGAACCACGAGTGTAACAGCAGCTGATGGTATTAGCTTCCGCTTAGCAGCTCAGTTGGCATTCTAGTGAAAAGTTAGTAAATAATTCAGGTTAAGGCGACACACTTTATGTAGGTCGCCTTTTCTGATTTTGTACTTTTTATATCAAGCAGATTAAATTATTTTTCTTCATTTGATGAAAATAACGATTCAAATTCAGGTGAGTAATTGGTTCTTACATAGATGTAAGCCTAGAGAGCTGTGCAAGTGCATATTGTCGAGAAATAGCAATTGAACATAACGCGGAAATTGGATTACTTGAGCATTGGTAGTTATTCAATAAATTAGTCCGTTTGGTATTAGCATTTTTACCTGTCTCTTATACACATCTGACGCTGCCGACGACTCCTTACGTGTAGA
>OJAZ01000787.1_pt1 | contig 12059 bp, 22 predicted proteins | sample 1589851 | NCBI WGS metagenome assembly OJAZ01 (sample SAMN05416792, study PRJEB24817) | seawater metagenome | isolation source: Sea water | place: Canada:Atlantic | collected 2013-07 | reverse complement strand
ACCTATGTTATCCAACTATAATTTTCCGCTTATGTAAGCGTTACCCCCCCTAAGGAGCTCAATTTCAAATGGAATTAGAAATCAACATTATTGACGCATTCACAGATGTTGCGTTTAAAGGAAATTCAGCAGCAGTAATTATTACAAACGACTGGCTATCTGATGAACTTATGCAGTCTATTGCTATTGAAAATAATCTTTCAGAAACCGCTTATGTTAAAAAAATTGATATTCACAATTATGAAATTCGTTGGTTTTCTCCTATCACTGAAATTGATTTTTGTGGCCATGCCACATTAGCATCTTCATTCGTCATTTTTGCTAAAAACGATAATCTACTAAATATTAATTTTTACGCTGAAGCGGTAGGTGATTTATCTGTTACGAAAATGGATAGTGGTTATATTCAAATGGAGTTCCCAAGTAGACCACCTGAAAGTATTAGCGATATACCAGTAGCATTATTAAATGGCCTTTCAATCAAGCCGATGGAAGTTTTATTAAATAACCAAGCATACTTTGTTGTTTATGAGAAAGAGATTGATGTGACTTCAGTCGTTCCAGATAATGAGTTATTAAAGCAACTCGCTCCACATGATGTTGTTGTCACCTCTAAATCAAACGATTATGATTTTGTTTCTCGTTATTTCTGGCCAGCGAATGGAGGTGATGAAGACCCTGTTACAGGCTCTATCCATACGGGTTTAGCTCCTTATTGGGCAGAAAAGCTGAATAAATCTAAACTAATTGCATATCAGGCGTCTAAACGCGGCGGTAAAATAATATGCAACGTTGCAGATAATAAGGTTTATCTTTTAGGTAAAGCTGTGCAGTATTTAAAAGGTACAATTGAAGTTTAGTCGTTCTTACTTTATGACAAGAAGGTCAACAAGGACACGTAACAGTTGGCTACGTTTCGCTTCGCTACCCAATATTAGCCAACTATTATTTAGCCTGTTATTTGGGCATTATATTGCACTTAAGCATTGGAGTTTAAGTCAAATTCAGTAGTTCAATTAAACACATTTAACTTTAAAAGGAATAATTAAAGTGCCACATGCCTTCAAGCTACAACAAATAATACCCAAGTTATCAATATCTTTAAATAAACTCGTGTTATTGAGCTGCTTGCTTGTGATTATATATTTTGGATGCGAAAGATATGAGCAGCATACCGCTGAGCAAACAGAAACATCGGTCCTGATTTTAACCCCCAAAGTGAATGATATTTATTTCTTAGACTTCAGATTACTCAGTGATAAATTAGAACGAAAAAACAAATATAAATTAGCTAAGGTTGTACGTGTTAGTGATGATAACGTAGCCATAGTTTATGGAAGTTTTTTCTATCAATGGCAATATTCTGTGGTAAATAGCATTCAGTATGGTGATTTAAGTAATGATGATTATTTTATGCTACTACCCGAATATATTCCCTTTACCAAAATTAAAGAAATGAGGGATAATGGCGCTATTTATTTGGTTAAACGACCTGTCAGAAGTAAACTCTATGGCAATTTTGTTAGCCACTAATTAATATTAATATAACAAGGAGTTAAAGTTTTTCTATCTACATGAGCTAATAATTAGCCTGGCAATTTAAAGGAATAAATTCATGTGTAATAAAAATAAATATCTGTTAACAGTATGTCTATCTCTAATCAGTGGTTGTAGTTCAAGCTCTTCATTCCAAAGCAATGCTAAAGTACCCGAAACTAATTATTCACAAAACAATTCGAATGAATGCAGTAAAATTGATCCAGTAAATACATCATTATTAACATTGGGAGTTACAGGTTTAGCTACTTTAAATCCTATTGCTGCCCTTATTGTTGGTGGCGCAACGTATTTTACAGTAAACAGTGGAGTTTTCGACTGCAATAAGAGTGACTAATTAAAGCTAATAAATAAGAAGTAAATCAGTTGGCTGTTAAGTTCTTCCACACTTTAGTTAACTGATTTATGCCTATTAATCGAACATTAACTGGGCATTATACAAACACAACATTCAGGATGAATATATATGTTTCGATGGCTTATCTATGTTTTTATACTCGCAAATTTAAGTGGGTGTGTTACTCCCGTCAGCTCAAGCTGTATGGATTCACAAAAACACCAAAACCCAAATGCTAATCCCCCTCACAACACCAGCAAGTGCAGCGCTACCGATGCAGCCGTATATGTTATGGCCGCAACACTTAAAACCTTAGAAGATAAAACAACTAAGGCAGACGTTAAAGAAGCGGTTAAGTGTTCTGATATGGTAGGAAAATCTCAAAAAGAATGTGTTCGCAAAGAGAAAAAATCATATGATCCTTTAGATGAATTGTGAGTCAAATTTATATAACAAGGCATTAATTTACCAAGGAGTTGGTATGTCGTTCAGAGGGAATAAATTCTATATTGCTAGCTTTATTATATGTACAATTCTGGCAATTATAGTGCAGCAAATGCGAACTGATCTTTTTGGTATTAATAACCTTTTGGATACATTTCTAGGTTCTGCTCCAAGTTTTTTATATTTATTTGGAATCTTATCTGTTATTCCAATGGTCCAACCAAACATTAAAAAATTGAATAAGTCTGTTTTAATAGTTACCGCGGGGGCATTAACTTATGAAATAGAGCAATACTGGACTTCAATGTTTTTTGATTTAAGTGACATTATTGCAACAATACTTGCTGCCTTGTTAATGATTTTTTTACATAAAATAATCGCAAGGTAGTATAACAAGCGTTTTAACAAGGAGGTTGAATGCAATTAAATATTAAGGAAGCCCGTTCTAGTTTTGCTGGTGATATGTCAGCTGTATTTGCTAGTATTTTGACTGGATCCACTATGAGTGGCTATGAAATAAATTATAGTTTCTTTATTAGTTCATTTGATATTGTTCCTGGGTTAATAAGCTTTATTATTTTTGCTTTAGTGCTCTATCCATTTAAGAAGTTTTTTGGATGGTTATATTCGACCTCTCCAGAAAATAAGAGATAAAAAATAGAAAGTGTTACTGGTAACTGAGCTAACAAGAATTTCAAACGTAATAACATAGGTGTATGTTTTCATTGCGATAACCTTTTAGCCAACTATTTGTTACGCTTAAAGTAGCCATTAATGCAGGCCATCTATTCAAATGATTAGCCTTTATCGCTTCGACATTTTATTTATAGTGTGGTCCTTGTTTCTGTTTCCTTTTGTGGTATTTTAGAAACATAAAATATTTTGTATTTTTGGTTACACTGTTTTTGCCTAAATGGATTTAGTGCACTTCGCTTAACTCCCCCTAGGTTTTATAACGACTGTTTATATTTTCGCTAAATCAGTTTTATATAAACGACTCAAATTCATGGCTTGCTGTAAAGCAGCGTTCGGCTTCAATGATACTTAAAATTTTAGCCAACAATTACTTGGTCTGCTATTTGGAGTTCATGTGTACAAGGAAAGTTTAGGTTTGTGGAATTGTCTGAGTTACTTAAAACGAGATATTAAATTTAGAGCTTTCTTAATTGCTTTAGGTTTATTGATTGGTACTCACCTTTTAATAAGTGATAACCTCGATCAATTTAGTTTATCTAGATTCAAGGAAGGTGCGATATTTATGATTATTATTATCTGCGTTTTTATTCCTTGGCATTTATTTGATAAAGAAGATTGATGATGTGCCTAATGTACACTTGAAAGCTAATAAATAAGGATACAAAACAGTTAACTTTTTTTGGTCCTCAACATTTTAGCCATCGATTATCTGTCACTTAAGGTGGCGTTATATTTTACAAGGAAGTTATATGAAACATTTAGCATTATCGTTATTTTTTAGTTCTGTATTAATTGGTTGCCAATCCCAATACCTTATACAACCAGCCATTGAAATAAAGGAACCTGAGCTATCTAAATATTGGATAGCAAAAGATGGTGGAATTTCCTTTAAAGCATCTTCCGGTAAACTACCAAGTGAAAATGGCACAGTATTTATAAACTACCTTATTGATTCAAACGGTAAGGTTTTTAATCTAAAGGTTGTCAATTCTACTCCTAGTGACGCATGGAATAAAATTGCACTTAAGTTGTTAAAACGAACAACATATATAAATACTGAAACCAATTTAATTAAGGCCCCGGTAATAGTTACAACGAAAGTTGTATTTGATATATATTAAAATATCATCACTAATCAACATAATGCGCAACCCTTGGTTTCGCTTCGTTTAACATTTTAGCTTACTATTGCTAGCCTTTTGATGAGAGGTTTATCTGTAAAGGATTATCAAATGTCTCAAGTAGTCATTAAAAAAGAAATTCATTGGCCGAGTTTATTCTTCTTTTCAATCGCAATATCTAATTTCATTTCAGGTATTTATCAATCAATGCCATCTAATTTTTTATTAGCCATTGGTTTTTGTTGTGTGGGTTATTCAAGTATCCGTTTTCTCCCCTCAAAATTTTTTACCCAAAAACTTTCTTTTGCTAAAAAACCTGAAAAAAATTGTCGTAAAGTTGACTTAATAATTCAACTATTCGGTTTTGTATTTGTTGTGATTGGATTAGTTGTGCAATATATTTACGTATAACAGTTAACAAATATCCCCCTTTTATTTGGGCATTATGATGAGTCGATAGAGTAGTGTTAAATTTTAAACTTTCCTCCATATGGGGATTTGCCGGAATGGCAATTGGATTATGTGCTTTTTTATTTAATTACTACATGGTCCCAATATCATTACCAGGATATAAAGTATTAGTTTCTCCTGCTATATTCACTCTACGTTTTTTTAGTGAAGAAACTTATTTTGCGCCAAAAATGATACTTTTTCTTTCTGGCCAATTTGTAGGGTACTTTTTATTGGGTTGTATTGTTCAACTTATTAAACAAATAACACTACGTAAAAATAAGTCATTATAAGCTAGTTGATATGACAGAGAGCAATTGGCTTTTTTATTCCTCAACAATTTAGTTAATCATATTTAGCCTATAAATCTAACCTTTGCTTACCCTATTCAATCGATTACAGGAACTTTTAATGCGAAATATCTTTCTTACTATTATTTCATTCAGCCTTTTTATTTCTTCGGCGAGTGCCAGTTATATTGATGGTAATTTATTGAAATCAATGTCTGTTGCTCCAGTTAGCGAAAATGCCCATCTGCAATTTGTAGGGTATGTAGTTGGAGTTATTGATTCAAATAAACAAAATAACTTATGTGTAGATGTTCCACCAAATGAGTTAACCCCCTTATTAGATATCGTAATAAATTACCTCGCTAATAATCCTGAAAAACTTAATGCCTCTGGTAGTGATTTAATTGTTGAAGCACTTATTCCAAAATACTCATGCACGTTTACACCAAAAAGCTAATAAGATATTCAAACGGATAATTTACAGCTGTTTGATGCTGAGGCGTTGTATTAATTAATGAGGTTAAAAGTAAATGGAAATTAGAGCTATTTCTTGGAAACAAACTATACCACTTCGTCAGAGTGTATTATGGCCAAATGAACCGCCTGAATATTGCCATGTAAAGGGAGATTTAGACGCATCACATTTTGGTGTGTTTATTGACGGATTACTTATTTGTGTCGCTTCTATTTATTTAACTTCAAACAGTGCTCGTTTACGTAAATTTGCTACCGATACCCGATATCAAAATCAAGGAATTGGCTCCAAAATGTTGGAACATATTATTCAAACGTTAAGAAATAACTGCATAGAAATATTTTGGTGTGATGCGAGAGAATCAGCTATACCCTTTTATGAGCGCTTTGGTATGCAAGCATCTAGTGAGCGTTTCTATAAAGCAGACGTACCCTATTACAAAATGGAAGTTATTTTATACCAGAAAAATTCAACGTAACTCGACGTAATGTTTATTCCTTTGATAGGAGCTTGGTTCCCTATTAAAATATCAAGATAAGCATTATATTAAATACTTTTTTCTATGAAAAAATGATGAGGTTGTAATGAAACGAACTATAATATTGTTTGATATAAATGAGACGGTACTTAATCTCAGTGCATTAAAACCCAAATTCAAAGCTACTTTTGGTGATGAAAGCGTGATGGCAACATGGTTTTCTATGCTTTTGCACTCATCTACCGTTTGTATCATGACAAGCGTAAAGACTGACTTTGCTACCTTAGCGGGTACTATGCTTGAATCGATTGCCGCTCGCATGGGTATAAAGCTGTCTAAGGCAGCGCGGGATGATATTCTTGCTGGTTTTGCTAGCCTGCCCCCTCACAATGATATTAAGCCAGCGCTAGCTCAGTTAAAGTCTGCCGGTTTTCGCACTGTCGCTTTTTCAAATTCATCTCTTAATTTAATATCGACTCAAATTACCAATGCAGGTTTAAAGGAATACTTTGACGATATTATTTCAGTCGAGGAAACAGGTAGCTTTAAGCCTGATCCTACTGTCTATAAATTTGCGGCTAAACGATTAAATCAACCACTGGAGTCTTTGAGACTTGTCGCTACTCATGATTGGGACACTCATGGCGCTTTGTCTGTAGAAATGAGAGCGGCTTACATTAATCGTTCAGGTGCTGTTTATCATCCGCTGTACCGCCAACCTGATATATATGCGACAACAATGGAAGATATCGTAAAACTAATTATCGAAAAAGATGATTAAATTACAACACTAGAAGCACTTAACACGAAACCACCCCCTTAGTTATCAATAAGTCTTTAAAGACAGTAGACTTGTCAACTCAGCTATAATTTAGCCTTAACATTTAGCTTCTTAATGAGGCATTGAGATACAAATGTCAGATTTTTCCACTCTACTTAACGAAGTAAGACGCTGCACCATTTGTGCTTCTCAACTAGAACATGGAGTACGACCTGTTCTACAGGTTCACCCGAAGGCAAAGATATTGATTGCTGGTCAAGCTCCTGGTCTGAAGGTTCATACATCAGGTGTGCCTTTTGACGATGCAAGCGGTAAACGTTTACGTGAGTGGCTGGGGTTATCACGAGAAGAGTTTTATGATCCAGAAAAGGTTGCTATTTTACCTATGGGTTTTTGCTTTCCTGGATCCGGAAAAACAGGCGATCTTGCGCCGCGAAAAGAGTGCGCGCCAGCTTGGAGAGAGAAAATACTCGCCCACCTCAAGCAAATAGAGGTCACTATTGTGCTTGGCAGTTATGCACAAAAATATCATATGGGCTTAAAGAACGCTTCGGTCACTGATTTGGTCAAATCGTGGGAAACCTATTGGCCAAATATCATTCCTCTTCCTCACCCTAGCCCTAGGAATAACATTTGGCTTAAGAAGAATCCATGGTTTGAGATAGAATTACTGCCAGTGCTTCGAAGTCGCATTCGAGAATCATTAAAATAGTATCTAATAAGACTTACTTTAAACCAGACAGAACAGTTGCTTTAGTTTCGTCATTTAACATTTTAGCTACCAATTATTAGCCTCTTAATGAGGTGTCTTCAACTTAAAATAGACTTACCTTTATATGAAAAAAAAATTATTAAATGGTCAACATCTGTCTCTCGATGAACAGATAGCTTTATTGTCTGAATTTGTAATGACAATTGATGGAATGCCCAAGATATTAGAGAAAATCAATCACCTTCCCAACGCATGGGTAGGTGCTGGCATTATCTTTCAAAATGTATGGAATGTAATTCATGGCTATGATTTCAATACATTTATAAAGGATATTGATGTCTTATATTGGGACGAGAATGATTTAAGTTGGCAGTCAGAAAATAGCTATATTCAAGCGTTAACTGAATCTCTCTCTGAGATGAATATTCCATTCGATGTCAAAAATATTGCTAGAGTACATTTATGGTATGAAGAGCGTTTTGGTATACCGAAAGCTCGATATCATAGTGTTCAAGAATCAATATCTACTTGGCCTGTTATTGGTGCGTGTATGGCGATGCGGATGAACAAAGGCCAATTAGAGTTTATAGCTCCTTTTGGATTCCAAGATATGTTTTCTCTTAGGGTGAGACCAAATAAAATTTTGGTAAACCAAACCATTTACGAAGGCAAAGCGATAAAATGGAAAGAACAGTGGCCTAAACTATCAGTAGAAAACTGGTAATTTTTCATAACAAACTGTTAAATAAGGATAAAATATATTTGGCTTTTTCTTCTGTGTCGCTTATTCTAGTTACCTGAATTTTGCCCATTATTTGGGTGTTAGTTTTTAAACAAATAACGTAGTAGTTAAGGATTGTATATATGTCAGCATTGATTCTAGATGGGAAAAGCGTTACTAAAAAGTCTGAAGAAGATTTGCGCTCAAGAGTTGCACGCCTTAAGGAATTGAGTAATGGTGCCGTTCCTATCTTAGCCACAATTCTAGTGGGAAATGATCCTTCTTCGGCAACATATGTAAAAATGAAGTCGAATGCTTGTACCCGAGTTGGTATGGACTCGTTGAAAGTTGAAATGTCTGAAGAAACAACGACAGAAGAGCTATTAGCTGAAATTGCAAAACTAAATGCCAATCCAAATATTCATGGCATTCTTTTACAGCACCCTGTGCCACCACAAATTAATGAAAGACAGTGCTTTGATTCCATAGATTTATCTAAAGATGTTGACGGGGTAACTTGTTGGGGTTTTGGTCGTATGGCAATGAATGAAACCTCTTATGGCAGCGCTACGCCAAAAGGAATAATTCGAATTTTAGAGGCATATGATATTCAACTAGAAGGTAAACATGCTGTTGTCGTTGGTAGAAGCCCTATTCTTGGCAAACCAATGGCAATGATGCTGCTTAATAAAAACTGCACGGTTACTATTTGTCATTCAAAAACAGTTGGACTTGATAAAATCATCAAGACTGCTGATATCGTTGTAGGCGCTGTCGGTAAGCCTGAATTCATCAAAGCTGATTGGATTAAAGATGATGCCGTAGTGATAGATGCTGGGTATCATGAAGGTGGTATCGGAGACATTGAGTTACAGCCCCTTATGAGTCGTGTTAAGGCATATACTCCTGTACCTGGAGGCGTAGGGCCAATGACAATAAATACGTTGATCTATCAGACTGTTGAAGCATGTGAGTTAAAATTAGCACAATAATGCAGACTAAAAAATAATTGAAATAGACAAAGATAGTTGCTTAACTTTCATCATTGACGAATAACCAGCTATTTTTTTCCGCTTAAATAAGCGTTAGATAACACGGAGATTCTATCAGAATATGAATGGATTTTTAGTTATTGCAGGTACCTTAAATGCGATAGTCGCCATTATCCATATTGGTTGCATTTATTTTGGTGCTCCTTGGTATCGTTTCTTCGGTGCCGGAGAGAAAATGGCTGTTCTTGCTGAGCGAGGTAGTATTCAACCTACCTTAATCACCAGTGGTATTGTGCTTGTTCTCTCTCTCTGGTCGCTTTATGCATTTTCTGCAGCAGGTATTACTTTTCGCTTACCATTAATCCGTTTAGCCCTGATTCTGATAACTCTAATTTATTTCGTTCGCGGTATTGCTGGTTTCTTTTTCATTAGTTCACCTATGGGCCGTTCTCCTGAATTTTGGGTATGGAGTTCATTGATTTGTTTAGGTTTTGGTCTTATTCACCTCATTGGCTTAAAACAGCAATGGGCAAGTTTATAAGTAAGGTTAATCGAGCAATCTAAAAAATGGATAAGATACTGATATCTGTATTCATCCCTCAAATTTTGCTCGGAAATATTTAGCCCAATATAAGGGCATAACAACAAAGGATATTTACATGACTGGTGAAATCAATTTAGATACGCTGTTGGCCTCGATGTCACCTAACTTGATGGCAGGTGAATATGTGTTTTGCTCAGTTCAAGGTGATTATCTTGATTTCAATGCCTTATCGCCATTAGCGTCTTTTCGTGAATCAGAAGGATTAACGATAGTCATATCGAAAGAGATGGCACTTGCTAACCAACTTCCTTTTGAGTCTGTATTTCGAGGTATTACCTTAACCATACATTCAAGCCTTGATGCTGTTGGTCTAACTGCGGCAGTTTCAGGTAAGTTAGCCGCTAATAATATAAGCGCTAATGTAATAGCCGCTTATTATCACGACCATATATTTGTACAAACAGACAAGGCTGAGTTAGCAATGAAAGTCTTAAATGAATTTTGTAGTTAACACGATAAACAGACAGAATTCCAACTTGGCTTAATTCGTTATTTACTATTTTAGCCAAGTATTATCAGTGAGTTAACAGCATTATATTTATCTGAGGTTTTGTGAAAAAATTTACTATCAGTCGTATTAATACAAGCTTAGGTATTTTCCGTGTTTCCGGTTGTTGGTGTAATGAAAACCAAGACACTGGTAAAATTGATATAACCTCAATTGAGCTGATGGGCACAGATGGTTGGGTTTTACTAAATCACGCCAGTGACAATGTCATTAGTTTAATTACAGAGTTAACCCCTACCCTTACTACACACTTACTCGCTAAGAGTAAGTAAATATAACGAGTAATCCATCATGACCCGCGACAATGAGTTTGGATCATGTAGCGCGATTTAAAAGGATAATTATGACTATTAATGTTAATTGGCAAGGAGATTGTCGCTTCAAGGTTATTACAGAAGATGGATTCGAGGTTTTCATTGATGCTGACAGTAAATCAGCCCCTTGCCCAACGGAAATATTATTATCCGCATTAGGCTCCTGCAGTGCGACCGATGTCACCCTTTACTTCAAAGATAATGATATTGAACTTAAAGCGCTAAATAACTGTGTAACCTATCAACTGACAGAGAATGAACCTAGATTATATAAATCGGTAAATTTACATTTTTCGATTGAAGCTAAGGTTACAGAATCTCAAGTTAAAACAGCAATCGAAGAAGCCATTAATAAGTATTGTCATGTCTGTTTAATGCTACAACCAACCATTGATATTACTTATTCAATTGAAATCATTAATTAATAAATTTACATTTAGCAAAATCATGAACATTAAAAAATTTTCAATAGTCACTAATATATCGGCTCATACGCTTCGATATTACGAAAAAATAGGTTTGTTAAAGCAAATTGAACGGAACTCAAGTGGTCATCGCTATTTTACTCAAAAAGATGTGGTGTGGGTTGAGTTCATCAAGCGATTAAAAGAGACTGGAATGCCTCTAAAGCAGATCTTAAAGTATGCAGATTTACGAGCTATTGGTATTTCAACCTCAGGGTTGAGAATGCAAATTCTAGAAGAGCATGCGCTGATGCTAGAAGAGAAAATAGCAGAAGAACAGTCTCACCTTCAAATGTTGAAAACGAAAATACAGCATTACAGTAAAATCATCACGTAAACGTTAACTACTTGACTTAGAGTTAGCTCTAAGTAGTAGATTCTAGTTCTTTGAATTTACGCAAAGATTAGAATCGGAGTATTAATGAATAATCAACGATATATATCAGGTCTTGATAAGTTAAGAGAAATTGATGGAGAAGCAGGTCAAAAAGTCATTGATAGTTTGGCATCAATTTCACCAGATTTAGCAAAATATACGATAGAATTTCCTTTTGGTGATATTTACCAAAGGCCAGGGCTTGATTTACAAAGTAGAGAGTTAGCAACAGTTGCCGCCTTAACTACTTTAGGACATTGCCAGCCTCAACTGAATGTACACATTAACGGTGCTTTGAATGTAGGCTGCAAACCAGAACAGATAATTGAAGTTATTATACAAATGTCGGTTTACGCTGGTTTCCCAGCAGCTTTAAATGGCATGTTGGTAGCAAAAGAAGTCTTTACGGAAAGAGGCATAATTGACACAATAAAAAGCGATTAAACAGAATTTAAATAGTTGATTATGTTTCGTCTAAACAATAGTAATCAACTATTTACACCCGTTATCAATCAAGATACATGCATTCATCTATGGTCAATTTTACTTTCAGAATAAGGATACTCTTATGGTTAAATTAATATCTAGCTTTATGATATTTATGTCATTATCTATTCATGCGCAGCAACTCGGTGATACCAGTTTTAAAGCTAAAAACACCATAAAGACTTTTTCAGCCGCACAAGCCCCCATAGTGCTCTTAGATGAAGCACATCATAACTTTCATACCATGGATGGT
>OJAZ01000777.1_pt1 | contig 12176 bp, 9 predicted proteins | sample 1589851 | NCBI WGS metagenome assembly OJAZ01 (sample SAMN05416792, study PRJEB24817) | seawater metagenome | isolation source: Sea water | place: Canada:Atlantic | collected 2013-07 | reverse complement strand
GTCATCCAATGGATATTGAATGGGCAAAAGATGGCTTAGATGGCAAGCTATATATTGTTCAAGCACGTCCTGAAACGGTTAAGAGCCGTGAAAATGCCAACGTAATGGAACAGTTCCAATTAAAAACTGATGACAAAGTAGAAGTCGTTTGTGAAGGGCGTTCAATTGGTCATAAAATTGGTAGCGGTGAAGCGAAAGTTTTATCGTCACTGGCTGAAATGGACAAAATTCTACCGGGTGATGTATTAGTTACTGATATGACTGACCCTGATTGGGAACCTATCATGAAACGCGCCTCAGCGATTGTAACTAATCGCGGCGGAAGAACTTGTCATGCTGCTATTATTGCACGTGAAATGGGTATTCCTGCGGTTGTTGGTTGTGGTAATGCGACTGAGCTTATTAAAGCAGGCGATAACATAACTGTTTCGTGTGCTGAAGGTGATACCGGTTTTATTTACCGTGGCAAACTAGATTACGATGTGAAAACGTCTGAAATTAATGATATGCCAGAGTTACCACTTAAAATCATGATGAATGTTGGTAACCCAGACAGAGCTTTTGCTTTTGCTCGTTTACCACATGCTGGTATTGGTTTAGCGCGCTTAGAATTTATTATCAATAAAATGATTGGTATTCACCCTAAAGCACTGCTTAATTTCGATACTCAGCCTGCTGAATTACAAGATGAAATTAATGATATTATCGTGGGTTACGAAAGCCCTGTTGAGTTTTATATTGCTAAGCTAACTGAAGGTATTTCTACGTTAGCAGCCGCATACTCACCAGAGAAAGTGATTGTGCGTATGTCTGATTTCAAATCAAATGAGTACGCTAACCTTGTTGGCGGCGAAGCGTTTGAACCACATGAAGAAAACCCTATGATTGGTTATCGTGGTGCTGCGCGTTATATCTCTAAAGATTTTAGAGATTGTTTTGCCCTTGAATGTGAAGCGATAAAACGTGTTCGTAACGACATGGATTTAACTAATGTTGAAGTAATGATCCCGTTTGTTCGTACGTTAGGTGAAGCCGCAGCCGTTATTGATATTTTAGCTGAGCATGGTTTAAAACGTGGCGAGAATGGTTTACGCATTATTATGATGTGTGAATTACCATCAAACGCGTTATTAGCTGATCAGTTCCTTGATTATTTTGATGGATTCTCTATTGGTTCAAACGATTTAACTCAGCTAACGCTTGGTTTAGATAGAGACTCAGGTTTAATCGCGCATTTATTTGATGAGCGTGACCCAGCGATAAAAATATTACTAGCGATGGCGATAAAAGCCTGTAAAGCACGTGGTAAATACGTAGGTATTTGTGGTCAAGGACCTTCAGATCATGAAGACTTTGCTGCCTGGTTAGTAGAGCAGGGCATTGATAGTGTCTCGTTAAACCCAGATACCGTATTACCAACATGGTTATACCTTGCAGAGCAGTTAGCGAAAAAAAGCTAATAAGCCGTAAGTTATCATTTAGTAAGAAAAGTCAGTTTAGTATTATGGCTAATACTTTTCTGATGACATAAAAAGCACGTTAACTTCTTTGGAGTAACGTGTTTTTTTATGTCTATAGATCATGAGTTATGGGATATGAGTTAAGAGATTTGGATTTGGCAGGCAAGTCATGAACACAAACTCATCTTCTACTTTAGCGTTGTTAACGAGCTAGTTCAGAGGTTTCAAATGGTTGGCTAGAGCAGGGTGATGCGTTTTTATAATGAAAAAAACTTTGCTGTTGGCTGACATGAATATGACTAAAACTAACGCTTTTTGCATCGGTGCGGTGCATACAAGCAGACAAATGACTTTTGTCAGGTTGATGGCTTTGATGATAAATTGCTAAGTCAGCAACACTCCTCATGGGCATTCGGTTTGCGAGGGCTAGTCGAGACGTACTGACATGTTCAAATTCAACCGATGAGGAAGTAAAAGGACTGTTTAGTTCTATTTTAGTTAACTGCTCGCCATTCCATTGCCACGTTTGTTGCACAAATTGGCCACTAGCATCGAAACCAAAGGCTAATAAGCTAAATGATGCATAATCATTAAGTGTTGACTGCGACAGTGCTTGATGCGCCTCTTGTAGCGTTTTTTTCGCTGACAAGGTTTTCACTAATAGTCCACGGCTGATCAAAGCGCCTTGAGGTTTAATACCTTGATAATAATTTAACAGGCATAAACTTAAGCCAAACTCATTAGTGCTTATCCAAGTGCCATTTCCATCGGGATCAATCGGCATTAAGGTTGAGGTATTATTTATGCTTAATGGCTTAGGTGCTATGGCCAAGCTGCGACTTCGTTGTTCGTCGCGGTTAAAAAATACATGATAATCATTGTTATCAACCAGCCAACTTACGGTGCACATGTATCACTCTTTTGCTGTTGGCTACGCAAAAAAGTGGCAGTGGTTGGTGCCACGCCAAATTCATCGTTAACGTCATGCCCTAAAAACTTTGCAATAGCTGCCATCAGCGCTAAATGGTGCGTTAAATGACTTGAGGCAAAGCATAATTCACGTCCCATGGATGATGACATTTGTGCTGATTGCTCACTACACACTGATACTTCACTTTGAACGGTAGTTGGCAAGGTGAGCAAGTCTGCATCGAATGTCATAAGCCACTGGTGTATCACGTTTAATTCAATAAGGCCTTCACTTCGAACAGTCTCAAGCGCTAAGCCTCTGCGGCGGATATCGTAATTAATTTTTTCTAAATTGTCACTGCTCATTAATGCCATATAAACGTCGAGAATATGACGTAAATGTTGGCCAATTGAGCTATTAAATAAAGGCTTAGGCGCCATCATATAGGCTTCATCGCTAAGGCCCGTGATAAAGTCTATCATTTGGTCTAATGATTCGATGCTACCGTTAATTATTTTATTCATTATTCAATTCCGACTGCAAATGTGTTTGATGTCGTAAGGGATACATCCCATACAGCACTGCTATTGGCGCTAAACACCAATAAAGTAAAGCTAAGGTATTATCCGATTCACCTATTATCATTAAAACCAATGACAACAGCGTAAAAAACACCACAAGCCCTCTTTGAGACAAATAACTTTTCTTTATGATAAATGCTAAGGGTTGCTGTGCATTAGCATCATCAAAAAACTGTTTGTTAAAACTCAACCTAAAAAAAGTGGTTAAAAAGGCAATAACAATAATGCTCGTCAACAAAATATAGTGTTCGGTGAGGCTGGTAACACTGCCTCTAATAACCCAGGATACGGCATATAACACGATGGCTGAGTAGAACACGTAGCGTTGATTTAACTTATCTATGGTATTTTTAATTCCCCAAAAAATGATACTCAATACAACCGTCAATCCAACCACCAACAAACCCAGATCCATTACATTGTTGTCCGTGATGAAAAATAGCGTTAATACCCAGAAATAACTCTCACAAAATAGAAAAACACCATCGATGGTAAAGACTACTTTTTGTCGCCAATCGATTATGGCAGCGTTATCAATTGGCGTTAGCTGACTCTCGTTATATTTAGCCTGTTTACATAAGGCATAATATGCCGCTACTGAGAGTAAGGTACTAATAACCAATAACCACAGTGTTTGTTGCTGTGCGAGAAAATACCCGCCCATTAATATGCCTATTTTTAAAAATATAACGATAACAATCTGAAAGTTACCGAATTGTTTTCCTGTTTTATTTTCTGCTTGGCTGCCGGTTTTAGATTGGGTCATAGCACTAAATAAAGTACGTTGGGTGATCCAATAAAAACAATTGTAAATACCGTTAACCAAAGCTGCTAATACAAACACTGTAACGCTGGATTCTATTAAAAAGATTATTAGGATTAAACTAGCAACTAAAGCTAATTCAGCCACAAAAGAAGCAATTAAAATAGTGCGCCAATGGCGGCGATCATATAGTGCTTTCCAGCCCATAAGGGCTATCATAAAACCAACACCCGTCAGTGCTATAAATGCACTAACTTCAGTTAATCGATAACCTTGCTGCCATAACAAAACGGGAATGAAAAACGGTAACAAACCTATTAATAGTGAATGAATACCAGCAAAGCGATAAAATAACCGAGCAACTCCCGTCATTAGAAAATATCTGCCTGACTAATATCAAGCTGTTCAAGCTGCTTAAAATAGGGTGTTAAATCTTCTTTCTTACCAAAACGAGGGTAATCATGCATTTTTAAATAAGGTCGTGAGTTCACTTCTAAAAATATGCATTTTTGATCGCTATAATCTTTGGTAATGTCGTGTTCAAAAATAACATCAATGCCTAATATATTGGCGTCAAACAAGTCTAGTACTTTTAAAAATAACGCTGTGTTTTTCATCGATATAGTTGTTTTATCAATCGTTTTAACAACACCACCTGGTGCTAATGAAATACGATAAAACAAGGTGATCACTTCACCTTCAGCAGGAATGTCGTCTAACGTTAAGTTTTGTTTCTTCAAAAACTTAACTGTGATGGCATTTTTCTTAAGGGGTGAAATACACGGAAACAGCTTCATTGATTCACGCACTACATTTTCTTGATCAATAAGTTGATGAATTGTCGTTTTTCCGTCGCCCATAACAAAGGGAGCAAAACGTTCAATCACCGACATTACTTGGCCTTTAATGACTACCACACGGTAGTTTTTCCCTTGTAAATACTGCTCAACCACTGTTGTTGGCCACCACAGTTTAGCCAAAAAAATGGCCTTGTATAATTGTCCATAGCTAGTAATAGGAAAATGACTGCCACGAGAGAAACCACTTACATTGGGTTTAATAACTAATGGAAATCCATGTTCTTTAGCAAATTGATGAGCAACCCAAGGGTTAAAGAATATTTTACCCTGGGCATGAGGAATACTGCCTTTTGAAAAGACATCGCGCGCCTGTTCTTTAGAGCGGCAGCCCTTGCGCGTTTCTAATGAATTGTAACTGCTGCATCCACCCATGAATTTTTGACTGATCCACGCGTAAATAATTTTCTTAATGGCTTTCATTGCCAACCTCATTTTCTTTTATGGTATGTTGACGCATCAACCCTAGTTTTTTGAAAAATATTGCCTTATGAGGCTGATTTTTAGGAATTTGTTTAGTGACATTTGCCAGAGCGTACATGGCGTTAAAAACAAAACGTATGTTGTCAATCGTTCGGCGCTGCTGACACAATAAAACGAGCGGCATTGGCACGAATAAGTTAATTTCTATTACCTCAAACTCTCCAGCCACTAAAGCTGCTATCGAGTTTGCACGAACACCCAGTCGAGAGATTTTAAATTTACCAATAGCGCTCGCGTGTTGAGATATTTTTTCAAGCTGCTCGCGAGACAATTTTGGCGTAATGTCATGGTATTGCGTTGTTTCGTTATAAATCCCGTTGATTGGGAATTTAGCTGAACTTGTATTATTCACCTGTGTAACCGATAACACCGCGTGTTTGGCTAAATTTTGAGGGTTGGCAATAGTGAATATTTCAAATTCAATCGCACCACGCGCTGCCTCTTGAACCAAATAACGCATGTTGCTTGCCTTGCGTTGCAGGCGTAATTGCTGCATTTGCATTAAGTTGTCGGCACGAGATATCCCTCGTGAATTTTGACCCCATTCGGGTTTAACAAATACAGGAAATTCCGTTGGCTCGCGCGTACCGTCATCCACCCATTGCTCCACGCGCCACTGATTAGGGATCAAACGGTCGATATCTAATTTAGAAAATAGTCCCTTACTTTCATTGAAGTAAGGGGCGTTTAATCGAAAGTAATACCAAGGTTTAACGCACAATCGAATGCATGATACGACGTAGCTTAAAATAAGTAATATTCGAATAATCATCTACCTACACAGCCTTAGTTATTGGTTAATTATACTGACGACGTACAATGGCGCCATTAAGGGTTGCTGAAATAAGCCCTAAAATAAATATAGATACTGCCGCATAAAACAGTGAACCACCGTCGCTTATGCCGTTATGCAATACTTCAATGCCTAATGGTGTTACTAAGTGAAAAAACATTGCACCCGCCATGACACCAGCGGACAACAAGCTACCAAGGGTATGAATCAATGCGCGTGATGGTACATTTTTTACTAAATTGAGTTTTTTTACTGCCCAAAAGGCAATCGGAGATAACAATAATAACGATGCAGTCAGTTCGAATATGCCAACAGCGACAGCGCCATGGCCGACAAACCATTGGCCAAGGCCAGGATTTATTGTTTCTTGCATCCATACACCTATGGTACCGAATATATGTTGGGTATCGGGATGACCAGAAAATTTATATGGCAATGAAGATAAAAATACCTTACAAGTCCATGCGACAACGACCCAACTAAAAATGGGGATAATGCGATTTTTCATAATTATTCTCTTTCTCTATTAGGCGGTTATTTTAAAAGTTCAGGCCAGTTATTATCGGCTTCAATAATGAATTTTTCAGCGTCTTTTAACCAATCTTCTTTAACTGCAGCGTTATAGTTTAAGTAAAGTTTATTATCAATTATTGTCCACTGTAGAGGATCACCACTGGCTGTACGGCCATCTGCAGCAGCCCAAGCGCAATAACCACCGTATTGTGGCGCATATTTTTCTGGATTCGCTTTAAAAAGTGCCAAATGGGCTTGAGAGCTAAACTGCCAAGTTGCTTTTTTGTATTCAAAGCTATAGTCGCTATCTCCTTTTACTGGCTTACCTTGTTCGAAATAAGCGACTGAGTCGTAACCCGAAACGGCAAGATCACTGAAATACTCTGTATATATTTCTGATTCAGCATGGGCACTTGCGGTAAATAACAACAAACAACTCATAAAGGTGAATGCGGTAAAATTTTTAATGATCATGTTCATGTTCAATTCTCTTAAATTTTTAATAGTACGATTGGGCATATAGATAGCCTTTCAAGCCTTTTTCTTTCAATGTTTTTATTTTTTTGTGATATTAATTCAATTAATTGAATAGTACTTCAATCAAAATTACTTACCTTTGAGGGGGAAAAACACAGACATTGGTAAAAATAGCGATCGTGTTAACTTAGGCATTTCATCCAAAAATTTATTATTACTCATTAAATTTTACTGAAAACACCTACTTTAAGATCAATTTTTTACAGGAAATGGTGGCTGATATTCAAGATGCGTCAAAAGACTTAGGTAGAGAATTATCTATCTCTTCTACTTATTGCTCAAAGGTTGGTGTAATAATTTTTTGAATCATGATCATTGCTGAATTAACAGAAGTGTTCATTTAGTCTTATATACCCGTCACCATTCAAAGTGTAGGATTTCAGTGGGAATTAAAATCACTTTAGGCAAGGAAGATAATTTAAGCATAGTCATTCTATGGTTTGATTATTTAACGCCGTATAAAATGATTTTAAACCCATCAAAGAGGCGCTTGAGCAACATCACTTAATCGCTACTGTGATTTATAATGGCGCTACATGGATGGTGTTATTAGAGAATGCAGGAGCATATTCTCCTGAACAACCATTATTTCATCACAGCGCCTTGAATTGAAATTGCTCAAGCACTCTGAAACCTGCATCTTGATTGGTAACGGGTATAAATAAATATTCATTTTTCAGTGATATTATTGAATATCTGCCTTTTAATGCAGTAAAAATTCATTTTCAACATGATATACTCGAAGCATTGTCCTGTTTAAAAGAAAAGTTAAGTCGTTATGCTTCCCCATATTAGTCATCAAAATCATCTTCCTCCTTTATATAATGATTTTATTAGTTCATTAAAAGATAAAAACTTTACTGGTGATATTAATGCCAGTTACAGCGCGAGACTATCAGTCGCAACCGACAACAGCATTTACCAGCAGTTGCCACAATTGGTTATTCAACCACGTACTCAATCCGATATTGTTTTACTGGCTACAACAGCAAGTAATGAGCAATACCTGAGTATTAAATTCAGTGCACGTGGTGGCGGTACCGGTACCAACGGGCAAAGTTTAACACCAGGTGTTGTGATTGATTTATCTAAATACATGAATAAAGTATTAGAGATTAATGTTGAGGAAAAGTGGGTACGTGTCGAAGCGGGTGTGGTTAAAGATCAGCTTAATGATTTTCTACGTCCCCATGGCTTTTTCTTTGCTCCTGATTTATCCACCTCGAATCGAGCAACTGTTGGCGGTATGATCAATACTGATGCTTCTGGGCAAGGCTCGTTAGTTTATGGAAAAACGTCTAATCATGTTTTAGCACTAACGTCGGTACTTGCTAATGGTGAGGTCTTAAATACTGAGCCAATGACATTAGCGCAAGCTCAAAACTTAGCTCAGAAAAGCACTGTTGAGGGCGAAAGTCAAACCCAAACTCATGCAAGCTCTCATTCAACGTCACACGCGACTTCTCATGCAAGGATAATGGCGCAAGTGCTTGACTCATGTATTGAAAATCGCGAATTAGTGTTAAAGACATTTCCACGATTAAATCGTTTTTTAACGGGGTATGATTTAGAGAACGTATTAAAAACAAATGATGATGGTGACATTATTGGCGTTGATTTATCACGCTTGATCACTGGCTCAGAAGGTTCATTGGCATTTGTTTGCGAAGCAAAGCTAAACATTAATCCTATTCGTGTTGCTAAAACACTCATTAATATCAAATACGATAGTTTTGATTCCGCACTTCGTCACTCTCCTTCGCTCGTTGAAGCCAAGGCAACGTCAGTAGAAACGATAGATTCAAGGGTATTAAATCTCGCGAAACAAGATATTGTTTGGCACAGTGTCAGTGACTTAATCACTGATGTGCCAGGAAAAGTGATGGATGGCATTAATGTTGTTGAATATAACGGCGATAGCATTGAAGGCTTAGCCGCTCAGGTTGCACAGCTCACCTCAGGCCTTGATGTTTTAATTAGCAAAGATGGTTCATTAGATAAGTCATCAGAAAGTCGTGGCGTCATTGGTTATCAAGTGACTTCAGACCTTGCCAGTATTAACAAAATTTATGCCATGCGTAAAAAAGCGGTTGGTTTGTTGGGTAAAACTGAAGGCAGTCAAAAACCGTTAGCCTTTGCTGAAGATACCGCCGTACCACCAGAAAACCTTGCTGATTTTATTGGTGAGTTTCGTGCACTACTTGATGGTTACGAGTTAAATTATGGCATGTTTGGCCATGTCGATGCGGGGGTATTACATGTACGCCCAGCCCTTGATATGTGCGATCCTGAGCAAGAAAAGTTATTACGTACCATCTCTGATAAAGTCGTTAAACTAACCGCTAAATATGGTGGTCTAATGTGGGGTGAACACGGTAAGGGCTATCGCAGTGAATATGGCCCTGAATTTTTTGGTGAACACCTGTTTAACGAGCTAAGAAAAATCAAAGCAGCGTTTGACCCGCTTAATAGAATGAACCCAGGTAAAATTTGCACACCATTTGACTCAAGCGAGCAATTGGTGAGCGTTGATGATACCAAGCGCGGTTTTTATGATAGACAAATCCCTGTGACGGTTAAAGAGTCATTTACTGCCGCTATGGATTGTAACGGCAATGGTTTGTGTTTTAACTATGATGCCGATAGCCCAATGTGTCCGTCGAGTAAAATTACTCGAGATAGACGTCACTCTCCTAAAGGACGCGCTGGTTTAATGCGTGAATGGTTGCGTTTATTAGAGAAGCAGGGCGTTGATATTCTAAAACTTGAAGACAACATTAATACATCGAAAAGCATCTGGTCGGTTAAAGAGATACTAACGAATGCTGCTGATAAACTTCGACTTAATTTTATTAGTAAACCACAACAAGATGAAAATGGTAATGGTGACTTCTCTCATGAAGTAATGGAGGCAATGCAAGGTTGTTTAGCGTGTAAAGCGTGTGCAAGCCAATGTCCTATTAAAGTCGATGTACCCGATTTTAGGTCACGGTTTATTAATATATATTACTCTCGTTATGCCAGACCATTAAAAGATCACCTTGTCGCTAACGTGGAGATACTTGCGCCGTTAATGGCTAAAGCACCTAAAATCGTTAATGCGGTACTTAACACTAAGCTCTATGACAAGTTATCAGCCAAAACTATTGGTTATGTTAATACGCCATTATTATCAGTGCCTACCTTAAAAAAACAAGTGAAAAAAGCAGGCTTCTCTGGTTTTGATTTAACTAAATTACAGGGGTTAACCACGCAGCAACGCAAAGGTTATGTACTGATAGTACAAGATCCTTTTACCTCATTTTATGATGCTACTACGGTAGAAAGTATGATGAGCTTGATTAAAAAATTGGGTTTAGAGCCGATTTTATTACCCTTTAAACCAAATGGTAAAGCGCAACATGTTAAAGGGTTTTTAGCGCGATTTGCTAAAACAGCAAAATCAAGCAGTGACTTTTTAAATCAACTAGCGGCACTCGATATTCCAATGTTGGGAATGGATGCTTCGATGGTCTTGTGTTATCGCGATGAATACGCGAAAACCTTGCAAGAAAAACGTGGTGATTTTTCGGTATTACTGGCTCATGAATGGTTATTAACTTTTATTAAAGAAGATACGGCTTTTAAAGGGGCATTTAGCTCAACAGAACACTCAAAATCTCAGGCATTTAAACTATTCTCTCATTGCACCGAGAAAACAGCTTTAGTGAACAGTGAAAATGAATGGCAATCAATTTTTGAACACTTCGGTTTAGCCTTAGAAAAAGTCAGTGTTGGTTGTTGTGGCATGGCAGGCACTTACGGGCATGAAAAAACTAACTTAGATAATTCGAAAGGTTTATTTGAATTAAGCTGGCAGGCGAAGTTAGAAACGCTAGCGAGTGAACAAGTATTAGCAACTGGGTTTTCTTGTCGATCACAAGTGAAACGTTTTAGTGATTTAAAAGCCAGACATCCTATAGCGGCCATATTGGATTCTTTAAGCTAAAAGTAAGAAAATTAATGCACTTATTGGACAAGACAATGATCTTGCTCAATAAGTGCTGATGTTTAATGTTGATATATTATATTTATATTATTTTAACGTTTTGCAGAGTGATTTATGTCAGAGCAACGCTTAGTTCTACTATTAAAAATTTCTATTTGCATTGGAATATCTCTGATTCTGCTAGGGATTTATTTACACTCATTTAGTGATTATATGGAGTCACTCGGCGTAACAGGCATTATTATTAGTGCTATGTGTATTGCCTTTGGTTTGGTATTTTCTTTACCGACAAAAATGTATCTAACCTTTCTTTTAGTTAAACGTGAAAGCGAAGCAAAAGAGCAATAAGAGGTAGTGATAGGAAGTAAGCTTTAATTTCACTACATTTATTCGGTATAAATATATTTATTGTTAAAGCCATACTAAAAGAGCTATGGGTTTGTGTGCCAGTTTTGACCATATCTTCAATCAACTCCTATCTAAAAACGTTTATAATTCCCGTTAAAACCTCCATGCTTATGTAGTTTGACTATATATCATTAAAAAAGCCGTTATTACTGCTACCTAAAGCCAAGTTTTCGTGTAAAATCAATCGCATTTTTATTATTTAAATTAGTCTATTGGTAAATGGCTTAACTAGCTGGCCTTTTTTCATAAGAAAAGCTAATTAAAGTCGTTTATTTACCCCGTTTTAGAGGAAATCATGAACTTAGACACCACCACCATAGATAGCATTGTAGCGCAGGCTGAAGTTGCCATTGCACAAGCATCAGACCCAACAGCACTTGATCAAGTGCGTGTTAACTTTTTAGGGAAAAAAGGTTTATTCACCGAGCAAATGAAAGGTTTAGGTAAATTACCGAAAGAAGAAAAACCTAAAATGGGACAAGTAATAAATATTGCTAAACAAGCAGTACAAAAATTACTAACCGAACGTGGTGAATTATTACGTGCCCAAGAGATTAAAGAAAAATTAGCGGCGGAGTCTATTGATGTCACTCTACCAGGACGCGGCACTCAAATTGGTGGTTTACATCCAGTAACTCGCACTATCGCACGCATTGAAAGTTTCTTCGGTGATTTAGGCTTTGAAGTAAAAGATGGTCCAGAAGTTGAAGATGATTATCATAACTTTGATGCCTTGAATATTCCTGAACATCATCCTGCACGTCAAGACCATGATACTTTCTACTTTAACCCTAAATTAGTATTACGTACGCAAACATCTGGTGTACAAATTCGTACTATGGAAGTTGAACAACCACCATTGCGTATTATCTCTCCAGGTAAA
>OJAZ01000769.1_pt1 | contig 12231 bp, 7 predicted proteins | sample 1589851 | NCBI WGS metagenome assembly OJAZ01 (sample SAMN05416792, study PRJEB24817) | seawater metagenome | isolation source: Sea water | place: Canada:Atlantic | collected 2013-07 | reverse complement strand
TACACGTAAGGAGTCGTCGGCAGCGTCAGATGTGTATAAGAGACAGGTAATTGATTAACTAATCTCTCCATTTCGTCCATTGCTTGTCCGGTACTGTAACCGGGCGCTGCACTGCCTTGAATTTCCATTGAAGAAAAGCCATTGTATCGTTCTAAGCGTGGAGAGCCATATGACCAAAATGAGCTGGCAAATGCAGAGAAGGGTACCATGTCGCCATTATTGTTTCGTACATACCATTTGTTGAGATCTTCAGGCACCATACGAGACTCAGCAATACCTTGTAGATAGACTTTTTTAACACGACCACGGTCAATAAAGTCATTGACATAACTACTGCCCCAAGCTGTTGAAAGGGTACTGTTAATATCACTTTGTGATACGCCAAAGGCTTCTGCTTTTGCTAGGTCAATATCTAATTGTAGCTCTGGCATGTCTTCTTGTCCGTTCGGACGTACACCCGCTAAAACTTTACTTTGACTTGCTAAACCTAACAATTGATTTCGTGCACTTAATAACGCATCGTGGCCAAGACCCACACGGTCCTGTAAAAACATATTAAAACCGTTCGCAGTACCTAACTCAACGATAGCTGGCGGTGGAAAAACAAAGACAAAGGCTTCTTTAATAGTTGAGAAAAACTGCATACCTTTACCGGCTACAGCTCCAACGGATAGATCATCACGTTGTCGTTCATCCCAATGTCTTAAGCTAACAAAGCCAATAGCTGAGTTTTGCCCTGAGCCTGCAAAACTAAAGCCTGTTACGGTGAATATACCTTTAACGGCTTCTGATTGGTCGTTCAAGTAATGATTTTCGACTTTTTTAACCACTTCTAAAGTTTCTTGGGTGGTAGAGCCAGCCGGCAACATAACTTGGTTAAATAAAATACCTTGATCTTCATCAGGCAGAAATGCCGTAGGTAAGCTTGAGAAAACATACACCATGCCGCCAACGATAACGGCATAAATAAGTAAGTAGCGTTTAGAGTGGCGGATCATTCTACTTACAAAGCTTTGCGCACCTTTATTGGTTTTTTCAAACCCGCGGTTAAAACCAGAAAAAAACTTACCGATTAAAGTACTGTTATCATGAACATGGCTTGGTTTTAATAAAGTAGCACAAAGTGCGGGTGTTAATATCAGGGCAACTAATACCGACAGCCCCATCGCAGATACTAGCGTAATAGAGAATTGTCGATAAATAACCCCGGTAGAGCCACTAAAAAATGCCATCGGAATAAATACGGCTGACAGCACCATAGCAATACCGACCAAAGCGCCCTTAATTTCATCCATTGATTTTCGTGTAGCTTCAAGCGCTGATAGCTTTTCTTCACTCATGAGTCGTTCAACATTTTCAACGACAACAATAGCGTCATCAACCAGTAAGCCTATAGCTAACACCATCGCAAACATAGTTAGCGTATTAATTGAGTAACCAAAAACGTATAAAATACCAACGGTACCAAGTAATACCACTGGCACTGCAATAGTAGGGATGAGTGTGGCACGAAAGTTTTGTAGAAATAGATACATAACGACAAACACTAAAACAACCGCTTCAATTAGGGTATGAACTACTTTTTCGATCGATAAAGATACAAACGGAGTGGTGTCGTACGGGACGACAGATACTAAGCCTTGTGGGAAAAACGGTTGCAGTTCTGCGAGCGCATCTTTTACGCCTTGCGCGGTATCAAGTGCATTGGCACCACTGGCCAATTTAACACCTAAACCCGATGCAGGGTTGCCATTAAAACGTGCAACAACACCGTAGTTTTCGCCGCCAAGCTCAACTTTTGCCACATCTTCTAAACGAACAACAGAGCCATCGCTATTTGTTTTGACAAAAATATTTTTAAATTGTTCAGGGGTTTGCAAACGACTTTGTGCGGTAACAGTGGCATTAAGTTGTTGCCCTGCAATGGCTGGCATTCCGCCTAGCTGTCCGGCAGAAACTTGTGCATTTTGTGCTCTTATTGCGGCACTAATGTCAGCAGGCGTTAATTTAAAATTTTGTAATTTAGCTGGGTCTAACCAAATACGCATCGCATATTGTGAGCCAAACAGTTGCACTTCACCGACACCATCAACACGAGAGACAATATCTTGTACATTTGATGACACATAATCACCAATATCAATATTATTCATGCTGCCGTCTTGCGATACAAAACCAACAACCAATAAAAAGTTACGAGCAGATTTCGCCACTACAACACCTTGGCGTTGTACTTCTTCTGGTAGTAATGGTGTTGCCGTTGCTAATTTATTTTGTACTTGAACTTGTGCAATATCAGGGTTGGTATCCGCACTAAAGGTCAACGTAAGGGTTGCTGAACCACTTGATTCAGACGTTGACGACATATAAAGCAAACCATCAAGGCCTTTCATCTTTTGTTCAATAACTTGGGTAACAGAGTCTTCCAGTGTTTGTGCAGACGCTCCTGGGTAATTAGCTGAAATACTAATGGCAGGTGGTGCAATTGATGGATACTGCGCAATAGGTAAATTTTTAATCGCTAAAATTCCCGCGAGCATAACTACAATAGCAAGTACCCAAGCGAATATAGGTCGATCGATAAAAAATCGTGACATTGAATGCTCCGTTATTGCGCTTTGTTGATAGAAGAGGGTTCAGACGGTTTTACTTGGGTTGGAGTAACTAAAGCTCCCGGACGAATTTTTTGTAAGCCTTCAATAATTAATTTATCGCCAGCTGCTACGCCATGAGTAACCAGCCAGTTTGAACCCACGGCTCTATCAACTTGTAAAACACGGCTTTCTACTTTGTTATCTTTATTCACGATCATAGCTGTTGGCTCGCCTTTTGTATTACGACTAACACCTCGATGTGGCACTAAAATGGCGTCACTTTTAACCCCTTCAATGATGGAAGCGCGAGCATACATACCGGGCAATAATAACTTTTCTGGATTAGGGAATTGGGCGCGTAATGTTACTGAACCTGTGCTTGGGTCAACGGTAACTTCAGAGAATTGCAATACACCTTTATGAGGGTAAATAGAACCATCTTCCATGGTTAACTCAACATCGGTTTGGTTTGTAGGATCAACTGTTAACGCACCAGAAGCTAATGCTTTTTTAAGTTTTGTGAGCTCATTACTCGATTGTGTTAAATCAACATAAATAGGGTCGAGCTGGGTAACTGTTGCCAGTGCTGTCGTTTGATTGACACTCACTAAGGCACCTACGGTGACATTTGATTTACTGATTTGGCCGCTGATAGGAGATGAAACGTGGCTATAATCAAGATTAATTTGTGCTGTTTGAAGTTGCGCTTCAGCCGTAAGTAATGCGGCTGTCGCTTGTTTGTATGCGGCATCTGCTTCATCAAAGTCTAATTGACTTACCGCTTTAATTTTTAACAGTTCACTATAACGAGTAGCTTTGGATTTACTGCTGGCAATACTTGCCTTAGCACTGGCTACTGCCGCTTCGCTAGCGGCTAACTCGGCTTTAAAAGTGGCGGGATTAATTTGATAAAGTGATTGCCCTTGCTCAACTCGCTTACCTTCAATAAATAAACGCGATTGAACAATGCCACTAACTTGAGGACGAATTTCAGCAATTTGAAAAGCATTAATACGCCCAGGTAATTCTTTTTTGAGCGTTAGCGCTTGGCTTTTTAATGTAATAACACCAACGGGAACCGCTTGAGGTCCAGTAGCTCCTGACTGATCAGCCGCTTGAACAGTTACTTGTTCACAACCCGATAAAGCAACAATACTCATGAGGGTCGAAATTACAAATAATGCGATGCGAGAACGCTGCATGTTAAATACCTTTAATGTTAAATATAAACTGTAGAGTGAACGATCATTCTAAGTGAAAAGTTTTTATTTATATATTGAATTAGTTGTTTTTTACAAAACATTACACTTATGAAACAAAGGTAACATTACTGACAATAAAATTAGCTTTCACAGTTTGTAATAACGCGATTTAACCCGTTTTCTATATTAGAAAAAATTGAATTTTAATGAGAATGAACTGGAAGTTTTTTTGGTCTTCAATGAAGTTTATTACTCCTTTGAAACAAGGGTTTTAGGGGGGATGGTTTATAAACTCAAATTATTGAAATAACATATATTGTTAACACTGTTTATTTAATTAAAACAAAAAAACCAGCCTAATGCTGGTTTTAATTTTTATCAAAGCGATAAACTATTGTGCGAGTTTAACGCGAATTTTGTTATTGGCAATTTTGGTTTCATGCAGGTTTGATAAAGCGACTTTAGCTTCTTTTTCATTTGGCATTTCAACAAAACCAAAACCTTTTGATTTAGCCGTTTCTTGGTCTAAAACTAAAGTGCATTCAGTCACAGTGCCGTGAGCAGAAAATAAAATACGGAGTTCTTGTTCGGTTGTTGAACGAGAAAGATTGCGAACTAAAAGTTTCATAATGGACCATTAATGTGTGATTACGAGCGCAATTATCTCACAGTTTGGCAACAGATTAACTTATTTTCTGCATTTGGCTAAAATAAATATATTGATATGGTTATAAAATTAATTGCTGTAGTGACATATCTTCATTACGTTCGCTAATTTGTGCCAACAGTAATTCAGCTGTGGCAATAGCATCGTTTAGCGCATTATGGGCATAGTGATTAGGCAGTTGGTAGCTGGCGCGTAAAGCTGAAAGTCTCAATTGCGATGGATCGTAAGCGACATCGCGTTTATCTAGCCTTTTTTTCGCCACCACTAAAGTGTCTATCATCGGAAATGGCGGCGCCATACCATAAAGTTCTATGCAAGCTTGTTGCAAAAACTGACGCTCAATACGAGCAAAGTGAACGAGCATAACTTTGCCTGCGAGTCGTTTCAGTAATTGTTCTACTACCTCTGCAAGCGGTTGCCCTTGATCTTTTTGGTCATCAGTTATTTGATGTATGGTGACATTATCTGCTTTTAAACTGCCTTGAGTTTGAATAATTTGATGATAACTCGTGCCAAGTTTAATTTGTCTATGATTTAACTCCACACAACCCACACTGAGCAGTTTATCTTGTATCGCGTCTAACCCTGTTGTTTCAAAATCGACCGCTAATATGGGTGTTTGATCAAAGGGAGTATGTAGTAAAGGGAAAGGGACACTGAGAAACTCATGCAATGGCCCTTTGGGTGCACGCGCTAGCATACGTTTTCGTTGTACTTCGTAGCCGATTAGCCAACGCGTTAGTGGGTGATGATTCAACATGATAAATGGTTATCGCTAATAAGTGGATTGACGGCTGTCTTGCAAGGTTTTTATCACTTTAAAGGCATCTTTTAAGTGTTCCCTTTCGAGTTTCGAAATATCTTTTGGTGATAAGTAATTATTGGGTTGTTGGCCTAATTGCAATTTTTTCGCTTGGTGCATCATACGTAGCATACTTAAAAATTCATATGCATCGATGAGGTTTGCTGCAGATGATTTCGATAATGAAGGCGTTCCAGCGGCCTGCTTTAAGCGCTCTATGGTATTAACTGTTGCAATGCCTTCAGATAACGCATAAATACGCGCGAGATCAACAATTGGAGCAATACCGTTATGCTTTAAATCTAGCGTAGCTTTATTTTCGCCATTTTGTATGAGCACAAAATCTCGAAAAAAACCTAGAGGAGGCCTTAAGTTGAGGGCATTACGTGATAAATGTGCGATAAATAAAGTGCTACGTTTTGTTGTTTGTAACATTTTTGTTTTTACTTGCTCCAGTAATCGGCTGTCACCATAAACGGTGGTTAAGTCGAAAAAAGTGCTGCAATGCATTAATGCTTTTGGCTCTGGTGTATTAATCCATTGAGCAAAATATTGTGACCATTGTTTTTGCGTTTGGCACCATTGTGGATTTGTTGCCATGACATTGCCAGGGCAATAAATAAAACCACAAGCGGCTAAGCCATCAGACACAAAAGTAGCAAGATCTTTAAACCAAAGATTATGTTCTGGTTTTAAATCGTTAGAAATGATCAACGCATTGTCTTGATCTGAGTGGGCAAATTGTTCTTGTCGTGCTTGTGAGCCTGCAGCTAACCAAGCGTAAGGAACAGGAGGTGGACCTAATAATTTTTCGGCCATTTCTATTAAGCGAATGGTAAATGCCATGGTAATGGCGCTGATACTTTTACCAACATGATCAGCGGTAGTGCCTAATTTTGCCATGCGAATTTGTAGTTTAGGGATCATGCTACTGATTTCGGTAAGCTCGCCAACCGATGTTGCTTTATGAATAACGCTGGTAATGTTAACGGCATTCTGCCCTTCATTATTCATTAAGTCAGTTACGGTCACCATGCCTTTAAGCTGATTACTTTCGGTCACGGGTAAGTGATGAATATGCTTTTGTGTCATTTTCATTAATGCATCGTAAGCGGTGCTATTAATATCTATAGTGGTCATGTCATCAGTCATAATTGCACTGACGGGTTGCTCAATACTAAGTCCTTGTGCCACACATCGACGACGAATGTCTTTATCGGTCACTATTCCTAATGGTTGATCATTATGGCTGATGACTAGGCAAGAAAAATTTTGTTCGGTCATCAATATAGCGGCTTGCTGAATGCTGGCGTCAGGGCTAATTATAACTACAGGGCTGTGATAAAAATTGGCAATCGAGCTATTAAGTAAAGACGAGTTTAATATAGCGTCTTCATTTACTTGCAACATTTTTTTATTAAGTCGCTGCTCTGATGTTTGCTGAAAAAAGGCGGTTACGTCAGGATACTCATTAACTAACTGTAGGAAGTTATGATAATTAATGCTGTAGAGTAAAGTATCCTCATCTGAGATGACATGTTGGGTACTAGGGCCATTGTGACTAAAGCAAAAAACCGAACAAATATCCCCTTCACTAAATTTAGCCAATAGTTTGTTATCTGCACTGAAGTAACTTAAGGCACCTTTTCTCAATATGTAAATGTTTTCTTCTACAATGCCTTGTGGTGGCAGTGTTTGACCACGACGAACATAACTAATACTGATCTCTTTTACTATTTGCTCAATGATGTCACTCGGCAATAAGTCCATAGGAGGAATCGCTTGAATAAATTCGCTGATTTCGCTTAATGCTGAGTCCATAACAATATCTCTAGTGAGTACACTCACTACATTTAGGGGAATTATGCGACTTAAGTCAACAGTTTCAACTATGTTCTAGACTAAAGTTTAATATGAGCGCCGAAATAATATTGCTAGTGTGTAACTTAGAGTAGGTTAAGTATTCATTTATCCAATGTTGGTTTTACCAGCGGGTCGAATTAATAGTCAACCTCTCTTAAACAACAGGTGATACCAATTGAAAGATAATCAATTTGGTATATAGCGTATAAAAATCATAAAACGCTGTCCTTTTAAACTATTTAGGTTTAATAGGAATAATTGCTAGGAGAGAATGATGGAAGGTAAAGCAACATATTGGTCAGAGAATCTGCGCCTAATATTTATATGTCTTGCTATCTGGTTCGTGGTTTCATTTGGTTTTGGTTTGCTTCTTGTCGAGCCATTAAATGCAATACGTCTAGGTGGGTACAAACTAGGTTTCTGGTTTGCACAACAGGGTTCAATTTACACATTTGTCGGTTTAGTTTTTTGGTATACCAAAAAAATGAACGACCTTGATAAAAAATATAACGTGGAGGAATCATAATGGAAGAGTTAAAACTCTATACATACATAGCTGTATTCGGTTCTTTTGCCGTTTATTTCGGTATAGCTTGGTGGGCTCGTGCGGGCTCAACTAGTGACTTTTATGTTGCTGGTGGTGGTGTAACGCCTATGCAAAATGGTATGGCGATTGGTGCCGATTGGATGAGTGCTGCGTCATTTATTTCCATGGCGGGTATGATCTCATTCTTAGGTTACGGGGGCTCTGTATTCCTAATGGGTTGGACCGGTGGTTATGTATTATTAGCCATGCTACTTGCACCTTACATGCGTAAGCACGGTAAATTCACCGTACCTGAATTTATTTTTGACCGTTATTATTCAAAAACAGCACGTGTTGTTGCGGTAGTTTGTTTAATCATCGCGTCATTAACTTACATCATCGGTCAAATGAAAGGTGTAGGTGTTGCTTTCTCTCGCTTCTTAGAAGTTGATTATGATTTAGGTCTTTACATCGGTATGTTCGTTGTTTGGGTTTATGCTGTATTAGGTGGTATGAAAGGTATTACTTACACGCAAATCGCTCAGTACGTAGTATTGATTTTTGCTTACACCATTCCAGCGGTATTTATTTCATTACAGTTAACAGGTAACCCAATTCCACAACTAGGTTTAGGTTCTACGTTAGCCGACGGTAGTGGTGTTTACTTACTTGATAAATTAGACTTAGTTGTTACTGAGTTAGGCTTTAAAGAGTACACCACTGACAACATGGGTGGTTCAGTAAACATGTTTGCTTACACCTTGTCTCTGATGATTGGTACTGCAGGTTTACCTCACGTTATTATGCGCTTCTTCACAGTTCCTTCAGTTAAAGCAGCACGTCAATCAGCAGGTTACGCTTTAGTATTCATTGCATTGTTATACACAGTTGCTCCAGCAGTTGGTGCTATGGCTCGTTTGAACCTAATGAACACTATTGAACCAGCAGCTGGTCAAAACCTTGAATACGCTGAGCGTCCTCAATGGTTTAAAGACTGGGAAAATACGGGTCTATTGCAATACGAAGAAAAAAATGGCGATGGTAAAATTCAATACACTGCTGATCCTGCAACTAATGAAATGATTAAAGTTGACCGTGACATCATGGTATTGGCTAACCCTGCAATCGCTAATTTACCAAACTGGGTAATTGCTTTAGTTGCTGCTGGTGGTTTAGCTGCTGCATTATCTACTGCAGCCGGTTTATTATTAGCGATATCATCCTCAATTTCTCATGATTTAATGAAAGGTATATTAACGCCTGACTTAACTGAGAAGAATGAGTTATTAGCCGGTCGAATTGTCATGACTATATCGGTGATGGTGGCTGGTTGGCTTGGTTTAAATCCGCCTGGTTTTGCCGCAGGTACGGTTGCACTAGCCTTTGGTTTAGCTGCATCGTCAATATTCCCAGCGCTAATGATGGGTATATTCGCTAAGAAAATGAGCGGTACTGCAGCAGTTTCAGGTATGATCGCAGGTATCGGTGTAACTATGCTGTATGTATTCCAGCATAAAGGCATCATGTTTATTCCTGGTACTTCATTCCTAGGTGACATGGGTCCTAACTGGTTCTTCGGAATTTCACCAAATGCCTTTGGTTCAGTAGGTGCTCTAGTTAACTTTGCAGTAGCTTTCGCTATGTTGAAAGTAACAGGTCCAGCACCAGCTCATATCCAACAAATGGTTGATAATATGCGTACGCCTGCTGGTGGCGTATCGGCAGCACATGATCACTAAATAGTTTTAACTACTTATTGATTAATAAGCTAAAAGCCCTATTTAATTTCTATAAATAGGGCTTTTTATTTTGTCATTAAGATATAATGATTAAATACAGATTGCCTCAGCAGAATGACGAAGTTAAGCCATTCCACAAAAATAAGTACTCAATGATTGCGCAGGAAAAACTAGTAAGTTCAAAAATTCTTATGCGGATTGGTACAATATAAATTGCAGGATACTTTATGAATAAACACACTAAAACAGCTATTATAGTAGCCCCTATCCTTACTATTTTAGGCTTTGCATTAGCTGACTTATGGGAAGAAAATAGCGCTAATCAAATGCGCGCATTTAAATTGGTTCCCTATGGTCATTGTGATGTTATCAATCAAAAATGTATTTTGAAATCAGGTGAATTTGAAGTCAATATATATGATGAAGCAGGCATGACAACCTTAAATTCTACTTTTCCGCTTGATAGCGCAACATTCTTTGTAGTAGATAAAGACAATAAAGCGAGTGCTTACCCACTAGGCATGATTGACAGCCCTTATTATTGGATGAGTCCAACGCCATTACGTAATACCATTAGCCGCAAGGGCGATAAGCAAAAATTACGGGTTATTGCTAATATTAAAGGCGGGCAATATATTGCCGAATTTTACACTCAAACGGTAAATTAGCATTACAGTTTACGTTATGAGTTTAAGTTTAATGACATATGTGAATAAATTCATATAATCATATAATCAAACACTTAATATAAGTTATAGAGAAATTAGATGTTTCCAAATTGGCAATTAGCGGGCTTAAGTTTTGCTTATATAGGTTTGCTGTTTTTTATTGCCTATGTTGGAGATAAGTATCGACATAAATTACTGCGTAAAAGCCAAGCGATAATTTATGCATTAACCCTTGGCGTTTATTGTACGTCTTGGAGTTTTTTAGGCACACCAGGACAGGCTTCAAATAACTTTATTTCACATTTGCCGATATATTTAGGGCCGATACTGCTCTTCATTTTTGCATGGCCATTTATACAACGCATTATTCGTGTGAGTTTAAAGTTAAACCTCACCTCAATTGCTGATTTATTAGCTGCACGTTTTGGTAAGTCGCATAATTTAGCTATTTTAGTCACCATTGTGGCGCTAATTGGCACTATGCCTTACATCGCACTGCAATTAAAAGCGATTGTCTACACGTTTCAACAGTTACAGGCAGAGCAAAGCTTAGCGAACTGGCACTTTGGCCTTGTGGTAAGTTTGGTTTTAGCAGGTTTTACCATCGTATTTGGTGTTCGAAATATCGATGTAACTGAGCGACACCCCGGGGTGATGTTAGCCATAGCTTTTGAATCTTTAGTTAAGTTGTTCGCCTTTATCGCCGTTGGTATTTTTGTTACCTATGTATTATTTGACTCGCCAATGGAGATTTGGCGTCGTTCATCTGCAAGCCTGCAGTTGGATCAACAGTTGAATTTTCCAAATGTTATGTCAATGTTTGCCATGCTCGTGATCACTATGGCGGCATTTTTATCTTTACCTCGCCAATTTCAAGTGATGGTGGTTGAACTAAAAGATGAAAAAGATACTTGGCTTAGTCGACGCATTTTTCCTCTTTATTTATTAATTTTTGCGATCTTTGCTGTACCGCTTGGTTTAGCTGGACATTTATTGCTAGGAGATACTGTACCGTCTGATGCTTATGTCTTATTCTTACCCTGGTATCAACAGCAACCTTGGCTAACGCTGTTTACATTCTTGGGCGCAATTTCTGCCGCAAGTTCTATGGTGATTATTTCTTCTATTGCGTTGAGCACCATGCTCAGTAATGAAATCGTTTTTCCTTGGTTATATCGGGCAAATAAAAATCATGATACGGATTATGACAAATTCCGTTTGCGGTTATTAACCATTCGTAAAATTTTAGTCTTATTTGTGATTTTATTAGGTTATGGCGTATTTTTAATGGCATCGCCAGATACCTTAAGTTCTTTAGGTGAAATAGCATTTGGCGCATTTGCCCAATTAACACCGGCATTAGTGGCGGCTTTTTATTGGCGCCGAGCAACATTAACGGCCGTTTATGGTGGTATTGTTATTGGCTTTTCTGCTTGGCTTATACTGAATTTTATTCCCCAATTTGGCATTTATCCACACCCGTTTGAAGGGGGATTTTTACCCGCTAATTCAATGGCGAGCTTGTTATCACTTTCTGCCAATATTATTGCTATGTGGTTACTATCTCATGTGAGTCGCCAAAGCGTACAAGAGCGTATGCAAGCCTCTTTATTTATGGAGTACCAAGCACCAAAAGCGTTAAAATTACAACGTAATAAACAAATTAACTATCAAGAGTTGGAGCTCTTGGTTTCACGATTTGTTGGTGAGAAAAAAACCATCATTAGCTTTAAACAATTCCAACGCTCAATAGACAAAGCACAAATGAGTAATGTTGCTTATAACCAGAAGTTGTTGCAACACACTGAAAATACTTTGGCGAGTGTTATGGGGGCGTCGTCAGCGCGTTTAGTATTGTCTTCGGCATTAGAAGGGCGAGATATTGCTTTAGATGAAATAGCCGTGCTAGTGGAAGAAGCTTCAAGCCAACGCCAGCAATATAGTCAAGATTTATTACAAAGTGCCATTGAAAATGCCAGTGAAGGGATCTCTATTGTTGATAGCGATCTCAACCTTGTTGCTTGGAATAAAAAATACGTTGATTTATTTTCCTACCCGAGCGAGCTCATTTATCAAGGCAGCGCAATTAGTGACTTAATTCGCTTTAACGTGGTGCGTGGTCTGTCTCTTATACACATCTCCGAGCCCACGAGACTAAGGCGAATCTCGT
>OJAZ01000768.1_pt1 | contig 12259 bp, 9 predicted proteins | sample 1589851 | NCBI WGS metagenome assembly OJAZ01 (sample SAMN05416792, study PRJEB24817) | seawater metagenome | isolation source: Sea water | place: Canada:Atlantic | collected 2013-07 | reverse complement strand
TCTTGAAAACCGACAAGGGTTTGTAGCCCTTCTAGAGTTCAAATCTCTATCTCACCGCCACATTAAAAATGAAGAAAGCCGTTGATATTCAACGGCTTTTTTTATGTCTAAAGGTTTTCAAATCAGTCCAACAGGATTGACTGAGACAATGTACTTATTTCGCGCCACTAATTGCACCTATTTTACCCGTATCTGTTTTGCAAAGTCGTTAAAAGACAGAGGCTTCCCTTATGATATTAAAATATCATTACTTACCAAAGTGCGCTCTGTTGCAACAAAACGCAATTTAGTTATTTCTTTAGCTGTTTTAGATCTTATCGAAGGTATTGATTTAACGGTAAGCCCTGATTGTTTTAAATTGGTCCTAAATAATAAGATTAAAGAGATACGCGATAAATTTGACTGTGAGTATCCTGTTACGTTAATAACACCTAGATATGTTCCAGAAGCTACACACGCATTGCCCCAGCAACTTAATACCACTGAATTCTCATTTAAGGATGCTTTAGCAGGTTTTGTCGAGTCTAAGTATAAAGAAAATATTTTAGATTCAACCGTCAGGCAATTAGCTCAACGTATCGAACATTTTATAACTTTCACTCAACATCCAAGTGTTTATCAGACAACTACGGGCAGCGCGCTGCAATATCGGGATTTATTACTCAGTGAGGGGAGGAGCCACAAAACCAATAAAGAATATCTTGCAGCCATTTCTCAATTTTTTAAATGGTGTTGCTTGATGAATTATATTGATAAAAATCCATTTATTGATATCCCTCACAGGAACAATGAAGGAACTGGTCCCTATGCAGCGCGACAGCGGTGGCAACCCCAAGAATTGAATACTCTGCTACAAAGCAGCATATTTAAAGCGAAAGACAAGTACTTTAAGTGGATAACGATGGTATTGCTATACCAAGGGGTTAGACCAGGGGAGGCATGTCAGCTATATACAGATGATATCATTAAACAAGATGGCATGCTTTGCATTCATGTTAATGACAATAAACCAAAACAACGGTTAAAAAATGCATGGTCTAATCGTGTTATTCCTATTCATGGTGAGTTGATAGAATTGGGATTTAGTGAATTTGTCGAATCAGTTAAATCAAAGAGGCCAATACCTTTATTTAATTGTACACCTGCTGGTCAAGATGACGATTGGTCAAAAAACTATTGCCAAGAGCTTGGGCGCTTATTAACAAAGATTGATTTACTGCCAAACAACCGTCCATCGGCCTATAGTTTTAGGCATACATTTATAGATGAGCTTAAGCAAATGGAAGTGAATGAATCTCTGGTTGCTCAACTTGTAGGCCATGTACATAAAAACCTTACATTCGGCCAATATGGGAAAAAATTCCCTGTCGATTTATTAGCTAATAAAATGAATAATTTAACTTTTTTTGAGGAAATTGGAGTTTAATCTTATAGGTATTTACTTAGGGTTAATAATGTAAGTTGAAGTACTAAGCTTTAGTAGCCTTATGGTTTCAAGGGCTGCCAACTTTACAGGGAGCTCTATTTGAATAGCTGTTTAGTCACTTGAGTTCATATATTTGTAGTTGCGTCTTTCAAGAATGTTTTCATTATTTATTATCCAAAAAAACTTTCCAGAGCTTTTTGTTGGCTGCTTTTGAAGCCAAATAAAACCTAAGAAAAATCTCCTGTTTTTAACTGCCAAATATAGTCCCGTATCATCTTAATCCCCTCTGGTGTATCAACAAGCTCAATAGCAGCCTTCTCTTCAAATTGAATTCTGGGAGTACTCAACCATTCTGATATTATTTGCTCATTACCTTTAAACATAGAACTAAGCTCATCATATATATCTTGAGTAATTTCACGTTTGGGCGATTTCCATAGCTTCAAGTAATTTTTATTGAGTGAAAAATCTAAGGTGTCCGATGCTGATAATTTCATCTGCATTATTGCGTCATCGGGTATTTCAAGACAGAGCTTACCTTCGACTAATCGTGTGTTTGATCTTGTGATGTTCTTAAATTGCATGTTGGCTCCTATACACAAAGGGATTAAATAAATTTCTTAAACTCGGTTGTCCAATAATCGAGGTAAGCATCAAGCTCTTGATTGCTGATTTTTCCTTTCACGACAAAGTGCAGAGTTGGAATAAGGCATTCACCCGATATCTCAACATTATAAATATCAATGGAAGATGGCTTTGTAACAATGAAAGCATTCAGTTTTATGAGTAATCTGTTAATAATAAAACGGTACTGCTCATCAATGTCTTTATAACTTGCTGTAAAAGTTATGTTTGAGTAGTTAAACAGGTTATCTTCATCTGCTAAAGTCATTACGGATTCAATATTTAAGCTTGGTATGACTAAATATAGTACGTGTAATGATAAGTGACAACAAAATAGATAGTATCAAAAATGAACTATCTATTTTAAAACAGATGGTTACGATTACCTTTCGATGCTTTGCCATCATTCTACTCAGTACTCAATCGTTTATTATGTGATAGTGAATTGTGATATTTTCCAGCAGATGTAAACCATTATTTGCTTATAAACTGAAGATGAGGACTTGATGATAATTCCTCCAAAAGCTCAACTTGCATATATTGATAGATGTCGTCGATATGTAATATTTCGATTTTAGCCAAATAACGTTCACCAACGTGTTCGGTGATCCGTTCAATGTGCTGTGGCTCCATCACAAAGACTTTTTCAGCCCAATCTAGTAATTCAGTGGTACAAAGACGAGTGCCATATTCGATGCAATATTTCTTGCTCAATCCGGCAGATTGAAAAACGTGCTCGCTTTTAAAAGACTTAAAGTAATCCTCAGCAGATCGAGAACGATGCAAATTGGCTGTACAAAGAAATAAAATATTCATGGCAACATTATAGGCAATTTAGTCTGACGAGATAATTCAATTTTCAGTTTTTTAGCTATTAATGAGTGCAAAACTATGACTCATCAATTCTTTTTAAAAAAAAGAGAAAATAAATTTGTTCAAACACCTCATTTCTTTAGTGACATAAACTGAGCCATATCACACTGACTCTAATTGAGTAATTATATCAGTATTTATATTTCACTAGCGCTATCCGGTACTGAATACTAGCTAAGTCCGCGTTATATAAGGACTTATTAGTGTTGTAGTATAGACAAAGTTTTGCCTTTTGATAATATGGCCACAAGAAATTAGCGCGACATAAGTCCCGCATTGGTGGTAATAAATGAATACTTTTAATGATTATTCACAATTTTATTCAGAAGACAGTAAAAGTGAACACGCACACTCAAGTTATGTTTCAAATCGATCAAAAGTTAAAAACTTGGTTAAAGCTTTCGGAAAGCGTGAAATTTCAGATATTAAGCATTCTGAGATAAAGGGTTGGAAACGTAAAGTTGATAATAAACTGAGCAATAAAAGCATCAATGACCATTTCTCAATTCTTCGTAAGATATTTAAAATAGCCATGAATGATGGAGTAATAACTATCAATCCAATGCAAGATATTGATACGCTTCCGGTACACAAAACTGAACCTAATCCGTTTGACAAGAATGAACTTATTGCTCTAAAAAATACGGATACTGATTTTGTAAGTGAAAAAAATTCTGTGTTTTTCGGGGTACTATCAGGACTTAGGCCCTGTGAAAATCTTGCATTAAGCTGGGATTGTGTTGATTTTGACAAAGGCGAAATTCAAGTCAATAAAGCGATAGTGCTCGGCAAATACAAGTTACCAAAAACAAAACAATCAATTCGAACTGTCGAGCTAAATGCACACGCCATTAAAATATTAAAAGAGCAATTTGAAATAACGGGTCATTTAAAAAGTCGTGTGATTAGAGTTCTTCAGAATGATAATAAAACAAAAATTAAACAATCTGTACAGCATGTATTTGTATCGAGTATTACTAATAAACCATTTCGCGATGTAAAAGAATTTACAACAACGTTTTTTACAGACTTTTTACGTAAAGCAAATGTTAAAAAACGTGGAGCAAATCAAGTAAGGCATACGTTTGCTAGCCAGTCTTTAGTCGCTGGAATCAGTATGGAGTGGATAAGAATACAAATGGGCCATACCACAACTCACATGATTGAAAAACATTATGGCAAGTGGATGAATGCAGATGCACCGGATTATTCTCAAAAGCTTGGAGAAGCACTTGGTAGTGTTTTTGATAGTAGTGTTATCCCAGGCAACTTCTCCAAATCAACAGTATCACCAGTGACTTCTTCTTGGGCTGACATTAGTGAACGTAAATCTACAACTGGTGGCTTTGTTCATCTTAAAACTGATAAGCGAAAGGTGAGCAGATGCGCATAATTGATACATTTGAAACTGGCCCAAGCACTTCGCTTGGAATCAAAAATTGTTTTGATATGGGCCGCTCAGAAAATCTGTGCGTATATAGTAACCAGATGCGCTTACGTCACACTTTTGCTTCGCAAAAGATGAGTACGCAAGCTTCTGGCCAGAGAGCTCTCTGGACTCCGTGTTTCGGCCAGCACTCCTTCGGAGGTGCTGAATGAATGCCATCAGATTATTTTATAGCCGTTTCAATTACAATTCAACCACAAAGGGCCGTGGCAAATGTGAAAAATCACTGATGCATACATTTCGCATTTTATTAGAAGCATTACAAGAATTAGATTGGAAAGAAGAGTTAGCGGATGAAAACCTGATTTGGATTAATGATGAAATTCATAAATTATCTGACTTTAGTGAAGATGAAAAATACGAATTGTTGTACAAGGTTGCACCAAAACCAAAGATGCGTGACAAGAAAAAGCACCAAAATAATCGTCGTAAATATAAATTAAAGCTCAAAAAAGCGATAGCATCTGAAGCTAAAAATGGAAATAAAGAGGCTTTTGACTTTATGACAGAAATACTCCAGTTTGATGATAGCAAGTTTATTTCTTATAGCAGGCTAGAAAAGTTTGAAAAACTAGAGATGAGCCGAAAAAGCCAAAGACTACAAATGTTACGTATTTATATTGAGTCGCATAATTTACTTTCTAATAGTGTAGATAATGAAAACTCTGTTTATGTACAAGAAGGTATATTTAGAATTCCACACCGTTGGGGCGTTGGAACAGATGTTGTCACGAAGGAAGATTACATCAATATTGTTAAAGACTTTCTTACGAAAAATTTTGCCAACTATCCAATTGAAACAATTGTATGCCATGACGATGAAAGACTCTTGGAAGAGAACACCGGTGCACACTCTCATTATTTCTTGAGCGGAAAAAATGAAAAAACCGGAGTTTATGATTTGCATAAAGCGCAGATTAGAATTGTTAATAACTATATAAAGCAATTTGGTGATAGTGATGATCGGTTACCCGAAAGCGCAAAACTTAACAGAAGACAAGCTGGAATTTTCGGCGAGTACTTTCAACGTATGTTTTATGATTATGTCAATAAAAACCTACTTATTCCAAAAGGAATTGTCGCTGAATTTGCACCAGAAACTGAACGTCAATCACAAACGCGTAAAGAAATGAATCGAGAATCTAAGCTAGCTAAAAGGCTTAGAAGTCATAACATGCAATCTCGTGAAGCTGAAATACTAAAAAAAAGGTTAGACGAGTTACAGGAGAAAATCAGTGCGGAACATTATGAACTAAAAACGCTAGATAATAATTTGGAGCAGCAACAAGAGGCACTCCAGTTAAATGTTAAACAGATCAAGGAAGCAAATTATTTACTTGAACATTATGAAACGCAGACGCAATTATCGTATGAAGAGTTAAAACAGCAAGAAGGACGTTTAATTGAGTTAACCGAACAAATGAAAACACTCGATATGAAGGGCGGAAATGCCATTGCGGATATTTGTCGTAAAATTTACTCAGTCTCAGCGTTACGCGACAGAGGGGTAGATGCTAAAGCACAAGAATTCATTGAACAAATATTAATAGAATTCTCATCACTTGAACCATCTCTTCTTAATAGTATTTGTGGAGCTGCGGCTAGGGCAATAAATGAAGATTCGCTCATAAGTGGCCTGAAGATTTCTGAACAATTTGAAGAGCCAGTAATTAAATAAAAATAATTGATAGAGCGTTTGGGAGATTATTTCTTTCTTTCTTTCTTTCTTTCTTTCTTTCTTTCTTAATAAACTTTGTAGGAGTAAACATGGATATTGAACAATCAGTCATTGGGAGAAGACCTGAGGTTTCCGATAAACAAATCATTGAAGCAGGTAATAAATTAATTAAGGAGGGTAAACGTGTAACAGGATTCGGATTGCGAAGAGCAGTAGGCAGTTGCGGTGATTCAAAAAGACTATTTAAAGTTTGGCAAGTGTATTTGAGTTCACAATCGAATGAAAACGATCATGCGGTATCGACACTCCCAGTTGAGCTTGAAGAAACGCTGAACTTTGTTATTTCAGAAACAAGTATAAAATTAAAATCACTGGCAACAGAGCTAAATATTGCGGCAGTTAAAACAGCAGAGCAACGTGTTGCGGCTGCTGTTGAACTGGCAAATGAACGTGAACAAGCTGCTGAGGCAGAAGTGCATGATGCTTCAATCACTATTGACGACTTGGAAGCCCAGTTAACCTCTATAAGTTTAGAGCTTGCACAATGTAAGCAAGCTTTGCAATTGGCAAAGGAGCAAACCGAAGGGCAAATAAAATTAGCCGGAGAGTTTAATCTTGAAGTTTCAACCTTGGCAGTGCAGTTGAATGCCAAGGAACAAGAAACAGAAATTATGTCTAGTTCTTTAGCTGAAGCACAGCAACGAATTAACAATGCCCTGGCAGAAATTTCAGAACTTAAAGTAGAGAAAGCTGAATTAAGAACAGAGAATAAGCGTCTTATAGTCGAAGTATCAAAGTTAGCTAATGAGCGCGATAAACAATTAAGTGACTTAATTGCAAAGTTAGATAGACCTATAGATAACGCTGCTTAGTTAGTTTTAATGAATACCTAGAGTCAGTGACCTGATTTTTTAATGATAAACACCACTATGTTAATGCGCAAGAAAAGAGCCTAACAAAGTTATTTAATAAATCGACAGGTATTCACGGGTGTTTTGGTGTTGATAGTGTAGCGTGATATCAATAATAGCGGGGAAGTATATCCAGTGTTATTGTTGCTGAAGGCGATATGAATTTTCATATGGAGTACATTATTTATTTGTCAGTTTTAATCATTTGTAAAATTAAAGAAGGTAAAAAAAATTATTTAAGGTAATATAAATTACCACCTAAAAACAACAAGAAACCTTTATCTGTGAATACTTTATATACTTGGTTAGGCTACAGAGATGTAGAAAACATGAAGCAGGATCAAAATGCAGCTGTCGCAAGTTTAGCCATTTTCAACAAAACTCCCTTTGATCGCATTGTCATCTTTGCTAATACATGGGAAGAAAGTTGGGATAAGTACGAAATCTGGCTTAGAAAGCGCTTAAGCACCATTCAACGCCCTTCAGATAATATTAAAGTCTACAGAGCTGATGTTACAACAGCCATTGATTACCCTACAATAATTAAACATACCGAAAAGTGGCTTTCAAAGTTATCTGAAGAATCGGAACATTTGTATATCAATTTAACGTCAGGCTCACCTGCAATGACAGCCGCCTCTATCTTAGTAGGTAAAGGAAAGAGCAATACCATTTTTATACAATCTTCAATAGATGATAACGTTTTAGATGTAGATATCCCCGTTGATTTTGGTAAAGCCTATATACAATCAGCGGCAAAAAATATTGCATCAAAAGCCGTAGCTAAACCTCTAGCCAATAAAGCCTTTGGTAATATTGTAGCTAATTCTCCAGTAATGAAATCCACTATTAAAAAAGCTAAGCGACTCTCAACATCCGAATTACCTACACTTATTCTAGGTGAAACCGGAACAGGTAAAGAAGTGTTAGCCAACGCTATTCATGCGGCAAGTTTAAGAGCAGATAAACCAATAAAGATAGTTAATTGTGGTGCATTACCCGAAACCCTAGTTGATTCAATTTTATTTGGTCATGTTAAAGGTGCCTTTACTGGTGCAGAAAAAGAACATAAAGGTCTATTTGAACAAGCAGATGGCGGAACTTTATTCTTAGATGAAGTTGGAGAATTAACAGCTGAGACACAAGTAAAGTTGCTGCGAGCATTGCAACAAGGTGAAATAACTAAAGTTGGCAGCGAACAAACCATTAACGTTGATGTCCGAATTATTGCCGCAACTCACCGCGACTTAATACAATTAGTTGAGTCTAACAAATTTAGAGAAGATTTATTTTACCGGCTAGCCGTTGGTATCGTCGAAATCCCCTCATTAAGAAATAGAGCTGAAGATATTTTGCCTTTGGTCAATGAACTAACCGCTGAAATTAATATGGCTGGTAGTAAACATCCAGACTACAAAAGTAAGAATATTTGCGAAAGCGCAATAAAGTTTATTTCTTCTCAAGCATGGCCAGGTAATATTCGAGAATTATGGAATACATTAAACCGTGCATTTTTGTGGTCAGATAAAGAAAAAATAACCGAAAATGACATTCAAAATGCATTAATTACTCGGACTAATAAGCAAGAAGATGCAGATATCAACTTAACACTTGGACAACAAATAAATATAAGTGATATTATTGATATGCAAAGAAAAAAATATATTCAAGCCGCACTCAAAGCAACAGGTAATAACAAATCTAAAGCAGCTAAAATGCTGAGTTTAAAAAGTCATCAGGTATTAACAAACTGGATCAAAGAACTAGGGTTAGAAAGCATATAATATCCCAATATGGTTAAGTGGCATTATAGCTGCAACACAAGGACAAGGAATATCCAATAATGAAGCAATCAATGAATTTTGAGTTTTTAAGAAAAGACTGGCCACAACTTGCAGACTTTGGCGCATATGCTGAAGAATATGCATTTAGTGACCCACAAAGTGCACTTATAAAACTGCGCTCATACAGTGAGTTCATGGTTAACTTCGTCTATCAAAAACTTAACTTACCCTGTTTACCAAAAGCTTCATTTCATGAAAAGTTAATAGGTCAAGATTTTGTACAACTGTCACCGTCAGCAGTACTCGATAAATACCATGCGATTAAAACACTTGGTAATAGGGCTGCTCATGAAAACAAAGGCACAGATAAAGATGCCGTTTTTGCTATCAAGCAATCTTATCAATTAGGCGCATGGTTTTATTGTAGTTATTACAATGTAGCGGCAGACAATATACCTGAGTATATAGAATTTGAAACGGATATCTCCCAAGCAAGTCGTTTAACTAAAAAGCTTGAACAAAGTGATGCTCTTTATAAACAGGCTATGGCTGAACTAGATGCTCAACGTCAAGCGAATGAACAAGTGTTAGCTACAGCTAAGCAAACAACAGCAATCAAAGATCAGCCTGCTTTCAATAGTTTCTTAACAACCAGCCAATCTGTTTCTCAAACGCTTAATTTTAATGAAGCTGAAACACGTAAGTACCTTATTGATATGGAGCTTAGAGAAGTTGGTTGGGATGTTGCTGAAAACTGTCAATCAACAGAAGAAGTTGGCCAAGAAGTACCTGTTAAATTCCAACCTACTGACTCTGGTGATGGTTATATAGATTATGTTTTATGGGATGATGACGGTTTACCGCTTGCAGTCGTAGAAGCAAAGCGAACATCAGCAGATGCGCGTTTAGGTAAAAAACAGGCAAAAGATTATGCTGATGGTTTAGAAAAAGAACACGGACAGCGACCTGTTATTTTTTACACTAATGGTCATGATATTTACATATGGGATGACAAACAATTATATCCAGCAAGAAAAGTTTATGGTTATTATTCAAAAAGTTCGTTACAGCATTTAGTAAAATTTCAACGAGTTGAAAAGATTAAACTCTCAGATGTTGAAATAGATAAAGATATCGCAGGTCGTCGTTATCAACTTGAAACTATTACCCGTATTCATGAAGCTTTTGATGACAAACGTCGAAAAGCACTTGTTGTACAAGCCACAGGTACAGGTAAAACGCGGGTATCGGTTGCACTTACCAAATCATTACAAAAGGCTAAGTGGGCGAAACGGATATTATTCTTATGTGATCGTAAAGAACTGCGTAAACAAGCGAATAAAGCTTTTGTCGAATTCTTAGGGGTTAAACCTTATGTTGTTGGTAAAAGTGATAAAAAATACCAAGACAGTGCGCGTGTGTTTATCGCTACTTATCCTGGCATGATGGGCATTTATGAAAAATTTGATGTCGGCTATTTTGACTTGATTATTGCCGATGAATCGCATCGTTCTATCTACAACGTATTTGGCAATATTTTTAAATACTTTGATTGTTTACAAGTGGGGTTAACTGCAACGCCAGTAGAAATGGTTTCGCGTTCAACCTGTCAGTTATTCGATTGTGGCTATATGGACCCAACGGCAAACTATCCATTAGAAAAAGCGATAAAACAAGGTCATTTAGTCCCTTATGAAATAATTAGTATGACCACCAAGTTCATGCGTGAGGGCATTAATCATAAATCATTAACAAGTGAACAAATTGCAGAGCTTGAAGATCAAGGTGAAGATCCTAACGAATTTGAGTTTGACTCAAAAGATATTGATAAAGCAGTTTTAAATAAAGATACCAACCGCCATGTATTACGAAACTTGATGGAAAACGGTATTAAAGATCAAGACAATCAGTTGATTGGTAAAACAATAATATTTGCTCGCAGTATTAAGCATTCACGTTTACTAAAAGAGCTTTTTGATGAAATGTACCCGTTACTGAGTAATGGGTTTTGTGAAGTAATTCATTCAGAAGAGCCTAGAGCTGAAGCATTAATTGATCAGTTTAAAGTAACCGAGGAAGAAAAAGCCAAAGATCCATCATTGCCTGAACCTATTACTCTAGCAATCTCTATTGATATGTTAGATACAGGTATCGATGTGCCTAGTGCCGTAAACCTGGTTTTCGCTAAGCCTGTTAAATCAAAAGTAAAATTTTGGCAGATGATTGGACGAGGCACTCGTTTATGTGAAAACCTCTTTGGTCCAGGTAAACATAAAACCCGTTTTTTGATCTTTGATCACTGGAATAATTTTGACTACTTCGAATTTGAATATGAAGAAGTTGAACCAAGCAATAGTAAGTCTTTGGGACAAAAGCGTTTTGAGTTAAGATTGCTGCTTGCCAATACAGCACTTAAAAAATTAGAAATGCCAGAGTTTGAAACGGCCATTAAGCTAATCAAACAAGACATTGATAACTTAGACACCCGTAATATTAATGTACGAGATAGCTGGTCTGAAGTTGAAATTCTGGCTGATGAAAAACTGTTAAAACAATTTGCTAAACAAACGGTTACCTTGCTTGAAACTAAAATAGCACCATTAATGCAGTGGTTAGATATTAGAGGTCAAAACAAGGCAGTGCGTTGGGACTGTTTAATAGCGCAAACACAAACTGAACTATTGGTTAACCCTCAAGGTATTGGTGAGTTAAAATTTGAAATACTCTCGGTATTAGAGCGTCTGCCTAAAAATACTGCACAAGTACAGTCAAAAGCCAAAGAAATTAAATTTCTGATGGATGAGAATAACTGGAAAACTATCACTTTTACTGAGTTAGAGCAAAATAGACTCGCTCTGCATGAAGTGATGTATTTACTTGAAGGTGAAATACTACCTCCAAGTTTAGGACCAAAATACACCGACTTTATAGAAGATGTGGGAGAAGCAGAATACAAAGTAAGACCAGCAAATATTCATTCGGTAGATTACAAAATATTTCAACAAAAAGTACAGGAAACCTTAGAACCTCTATTTACTACTAATCCAATTTTACTAAAAATTCGCCAAGGCAAACCTGTTACTGAAAGTGAAATATCGCAACTAAACGGCATTATTCATGCAAAATACGCTGATTTAGATATTGAAACACTGAAAACCTTTTACCCAGACACGACGGAATCGTTAGACAAATTACTCCGTAGTATTGTCGGTATGGACGCTCAATACATTGAGCAAAGCTTTACCACACTTTTACAAAACCATCGTATGCCAGCACAGGCCCAGCGTATTATAGATATGTTAGTTGGCCACATTGCACGAAGTGGTGGTATTAAAATGGCCGATTTAGATAAAGCGCCATACAACAGAATTTATGAAGGCGTTCTGGGTAGTAGTGAAGATGACGTATTTTCATTACTTAAAACATTGGAACTACCAGACCCATTAAAAGAAATTACTCAGTCTATTAACTGTCTCTTATACACATCTCCGAGCCCACGAGACTAAGGCGAATCTC
>OJAZ01000752.1_pt1 | contig 12448 bp, 7 predicted proteins | sample 1589851 | NCBI WGS metagenome assembly OJAZ01 (sample SAMN05416792, study PRJEB24817) | seawater metagenome | isolation source: Sea water | place: Canada:Atlantic | collected 2013-07 | reverse complement strand
ATCTACACGTAAGGAGTCGTCGGCAGCGTCAGATGTGTATAAGAGACAGTACCAGAGGAGGTGGAGCGTGTTGCCATTATCAAAGCCGATAACGATGCAGAAGCGGTTGTATCGCTCACTGTGTCAAGTAGTAGTCTGGCTCTTGAAGCCCTTACTGAGCGAGTCGAAACCGATTTAGCACCTCAATTTCTAACAATACCAGGTGTTGCCGATGTAAGGTTGAACGGAGACCGTAAACGCGTTTTACGTGTTCGTTTAGATCCCCTAAAATTAAGCAGTTTTAATCTTACTATTCCTGATGTAGCAGACGTTTTACGAGAAGCGCCCTTTGATGTACCCGCGGGTAGCCTTAAATCAAGTGACCAACAAGTAATTGTTAGAGCAGACGCAACTTCTATTACACCTAGTGAAGTTGCAGATATTATTGTTAGCGGTGATACACGAGTAGGTGATATTGCATCGGTCTATTTTGGTCCTGCAGATCCACGCTCTATGGTTCGTTTAGATGGCAAACCAGTAATAGGTATGGAGGTTATTCGTCAAGCGCAATCAAATACAATTGAAATATCGGATGAAGTTTTACAGTTACTTGAAAACATGCGTGAACGATTCCCTGAACTCGAATTTACGCTCACCTCAGACGATGCTCAATTTATAAGAAGCTCTGTTGACGAAGTAATAAACTCCTTAGTGCTTACAGTTTTGTTAGTGGTAATAACGTTATGGGTGTTTATAGGTTCGTGGCGCGCAACACTTGTGCCTGCATTTGCCATACCTGTTGCGCTTATAGGGTCTCTTGCACTTATTTGGGCCCTTGGTTTTTCTATTAATATACTCACTTTATTAGCACTCGTGTTAGCCACAGGTTTAATAGTTGATGATGCAATTGTTGTAAGCGAAAACATACAACGTCAAAGAGGGCTAGGGCTTGGTCGGCGAGCATCAGCAGTAATAGGAACTCGAGAAGTATTTTTTGCGGTAGTTGCAACGACTGCCGTATTGGCTGCGGTCTTTATCCCTATTGCATTTTTACCTTCTACGGCAGGACGATTATTTAGAGAGTTTGGCGGGGTGCTTGCAGGTGCAGTCATTATTTCAAGTTTTGTTGCGTTATCACTTGTCCCTGCATTGACTTCAAAATTAAAACTAAAAAAACAAAGCAACCACCCATTTGCCAAAGTAGGTAATAAGTTAGTAAGCCTTTATAGCATAACTATTAAAAGCGTTCTGAACCGCGCTTGGCTTGTGCTCATAGCTTGTATATTAATAGCCTTTGGTTCTGGCGCATTGTATTTAAACCTCGATAACGAACTATTACCCACAGAGGACAGGGGGAAAATTCGTATATTTGCCAGAGGCCCAGACGGTGTTGGGTTGAACTTTATGGACAGGCAAGCAATGCAAATGGAAGATATTTTGTTACCTTATGTAGAAAGTGGTGAAATAGAATCTATTTACACAGTTGTTGGGCAATGGGATCCTAATATTGTTTTTATTACCGTACCGCTAAAGCATTGGGACGACCGTCAATTTAGCCAGCAAGAAATCATTAATAAAATTCGCGGACCATTAGGTGAAATCCCAGGCGCAGCTGGTCGTGCATCCGGTTCTAATAGTTTAAATCTTAGAGGTCAAGGTGGCGGTATAGAAATCGCTTTATTAGGCCAAGACTACCAACAAATTTTTGTCGCAGCACAAGATTTTGCAAAGCAAATTGAAAACGCAATCCCGGGTACTGCGCCAGTAAGAGTCTCTTATCAGCCATCACAGCCACAATTACGTGTAAATATTGATAGGCGAAGAGCCGAAGAGTTGGGTGTATCGCTCAGTGATATCTCTATTACACTACGCGCTGCCATCAATGGGGATGATGTTGCTGATCTCAACATTGGCGACCAATCAATACCCATCATGCTGCAAGTACAAAACCAAGTTATTCAAGACCCAAGTGATTTAGCAAACCTCTATGTGGCAAGTTCGCAAGGGAGGTTAGTGCCGATTAGTAGCTTAGCTAATATTAGTGAAGAAGGAGTAGCCGCTGAGCTTGAGCGTCATGCACAGCGTCGTGCTATTGAATTAGATATGGAACTACCGGATGGTATGACGATTGCCGATATAGTCGATCAAATTCGCAATTTGTCTCAGCAATCGTTGCCTCAAGGTATTACCCTTGCGTTTAAAGGTGAAGCGCTGACCTTTGAAGAAACAGCAAACGAAGTATTGTTAACATACGTATTGGCTTTTCTAATTGTATTACTTGTATTAGCAGCTCAATTTGAAAGTGTAAACAGTGCAATAGTGGTAATGCTAACAGTTCCATTTGGTATTACCTCTGCTATTTTAGCGCTTTATTTAACAAATACGTCTCTTAATATTTATTCGCAAATTGGTCTAGTGATGCTCATTGGTCTAATTGCGAAAAATGCCATTTTATTAGTCGAATTTGCAGATCAACTTCGAGACCAAGGCTTATCAGTTCGTGAGGCGATTGAAGAGGCTGCGCTGGTAAGATTACGTCCAATCACCATGACACTCGTTTCTACGTTACTTGGTGCACTGCCATTAATTTTATCAAGCGGGGCGGGTGCTGAAGCACGTAATGCTATAGGTTGGGTTGTATTTGGTGGTCTTTCACTTGCTGTTTTATTTACTTTATACTTAACCCCAGTCATCTATTTAGGACTTGCACGCTTTACTAAGCCTAGAGGGGATGAAACTAAACAGCTGGCCCAAGAGCTTGAACAAACAGAATAAACCTTTAGTGGCCTAATTAATCTTTTTTCTTTAAAAAACGGTTAATTAGGCCCACAATTGCATTATTGGAAATCAGTAGGGATCTATAATGCAAAGCGAACAAATTGAAATAGCGCAATTTTTATCACAACACCCTCCTTTTGATGATCTTCCTCAAAAAGCATTAGATGAACTTGCTAAACAAGTCGAGGTCAGTTACTTCAGGGCTAATACCGATATTTTACAATACGGCCAAGACATAGCCGATTTGTACATCATAAGAAGTGGCGCTGTTGAAATGTATCGCCGTGATGGCGAGCTCTATAACCGTTTGGCCACTGCGGGAATATTTGGGCAAATGGGCTTGTTGATGAATCGCAAAGTACGTTTTCCAGCTACAGCGCTTGAAGACACGTTAGTGTATTGTATAAACGTTGACATATTTTTGCAGTATTGTGATGAATTTGAAGTCTTTGCAGATTATTTTGAAACCGATGGTAATGTGCGTTTGCATCAAGCAATTGTTGAGCAAGCCGATGGCAACGATTTAACCACTGCCAAGGTGAAATCGTTACTTCACCGAGACGTTGTTACAGTCGATGCAACTGAAACAGTAAAAAATATTGCACAGCTCATGACCGATGAGTCGGTTTCGTCAGTGCTAGTGACCGACGTTAATAAGCCTATTAATAACGACCCTCAAGAAGATGACGGGCAAGTCGTTGGCATAATAACAGATAAAGATTTACGTACTAAAGTTGTTGCGCAGGGGCTTGAGTACAACACGCCCGCACACGTTATTATGTCAACTAACCTAGTGCTACTTGATCAAAATGACTATATTTTTGAAGCCGTGCTAGCCATGCTCAGAGATAATTTACATCATCTTCCTGTGGTACAAAAAAAACGGCCAATTGGTGTTATATCACTGTCAGATATTCTACGTTATGAATCGCAAAGTAGCTTATTGTTGGTGCGTGGTATATTGGCTCAGCAGTCTGTTGAAGACTTAGCTCACTACGCAAATCAGCTTCCCCGTGTATTTGTGCGCATGGTAAATGAAGACGCAAACTCTCATATGGTTGGTACTGCAATGGCTGTCATTGGTCGTACATTTAAACAACGGTTGCTAATACTCGCAGAAGAAAAATTCGGCCCGCCGCCAGTACCCTACTGCTTTATTGCATTAGGCTCTATGGCTAGAGATGAGCAGCTTATTGTTACCGATCAAGACAATGCACTTATACTCGATAATAGCTATGACGACGAAAAACATAATGCTTATTTTCAAAATTTGAGTGACTTTGTTTGTGATGGATTAGCTCAATGTGGCTATAGCTATTGCGACGGTGAAATTATGGCGTCATTCAAGAAGTGGCGAAAAACACAGGACCAATGGTTTGAGCAATTTGCCCAATGGATTGCTGAACCCAAACCACAGGCTTTACTTAACAGTTCTATATTTTTTGATTTAGACGGTGTGTGGGGTAAAACAAAATGGGCTAATGAGTTAAAAACATATATTGCTAAACACAGTGCAAATAACAGAGTTTTTTTAGCAAATATGGCAGCAAATGCTCGTAATAGAACACCTCCACTTGGTTTTTTTAAAGGGTTTGTTCTTGAACACAATGGGCAGCATCAAAAATCTATGAATTTAAAACGACGTGGCACAGCGCCATTAAGTGATGTTGTTCGCGTTCATGCACTTGCCATTGGATCTCGTAAGCAAAATTCATTTGATCGCCTAGAAGATATTATAGAAGCCAATGTTTTGCCTGCAGGCAAAGCGCAAGACTTACGTGATGCGTTAGAGTACATTTCGATGACCCGTATACGTCATCAGGCATGGCAAATTGAGCAGGGTGAAGTACCCGACAATAATCTTGATCCGCATCTACTTTCTCCATTTGAACAGCGTCATTTAAAAGATGCTTTTGCTATTCTAGATAAGGCGCAAAATTACCTTAAATTTTGTTATACCGCACACTCGGGTGTGAAATAATCTATGTTTTTCAAAGAAGTTAAAAACTGGAATACACGTTATGCTCAGCTTGCCGATGATGCGCAAAACAACTTACTAAAAGAGTTTTATTTATCTACATTTAGTGATGCTAGCGCTTCTGTAAAAGACATTCCTTTTGTTGCATTAGATTTTGAAACAACTGGGCTTAATAGTAAAACAGATGATATTGTGAGTGTGGGGTTAGTGCCATTCACATTGGCGCGAATATACTGTAAACAGAGTAAACATTGGGTGGTTCAGCCAAGACGAAACCTAAGTGAATCATCTATTGTGATCCACGGTATTACTCATAACGATGTTGATAACGCGCCTGACTTTGACAACATTATAGCCCCTTTACTTGATGCTTTGCGTTCTAAGGTAATAGTTGTTCACTATGCGGCAATCGAACGTGGCTTTTTTAATAGTGCCTTATTATTGCGATTAAAAGAGCATATTGAGTTTATGGTTGTAGATACCATGGAACTTGAGCGAAGAGCGCTTAAAGCAAAACAAGGCTTAATAGGGCAGCTATTTAACACTAAACTGGGATCGTTGAGGCTAAATGACTGTCGTAAACGTTATTCTCTACCTTCTTATGAAGGGCATCATGCGTTAACCGATGCGCTTGCAACCGCTGAGCTTTTACAAGCTCAATTGCGCCATCATTACACAGAAGAAACACCGTTGTGCACTATATGGAGCTGAACACATATAAATAAAAACGCCGCAAAAATGCGGCGTTTTTTATTGTTGTTAATTTATTACTTAACTGGGCGAGGCTCAGTTCTTAAACCTAATAATAAGCTCACACACATAAGTAAAAGCACAAACGTAAATGGTAAACCTGTTGACACAGCACCCGCTTGTAAAGCCTCAATGGCTTGTGTTCCGCCAATCCAAAGTAACGCAGCTGCAATGGCGCCCTCAACTGTAGCCCAAAATATACGCTGGGGAACGGGAGCGTCAATCTTACCACCGGCTGTAATAGAATCGATTACTAACGACCCAGAGTCTGACGAGGTAATAAAAAACACAAGTACAAGAACAATCGCAATAAACGATAATATATTTGAAAGCGGCAGTTCATCCAGCATATGAAACATTGCTAAAGGGACTTCAGTTAAGCCATTAAGCCCAAGCGCGCCTACACCATTGATAATTTGATCAATTGCAATACCACCGTAGATAGACATCCACAATACCGTTACTAAAGTTGGAATAAGTAATACAGCGATTAAGAATTCACGAATAGTGCGTCCGCGTGAAACACGGGCTATAAACATACCAACAAACGGTGACCACGAAATCCACCATGCCCAGTAAAATACAGTCCAACCGTGCATCCATGTTTCGTCTTCACGGCCGTGTGGGTTACTCAAAGGAATAATGTTTTCTACATACCCCATTACTGTATTTGGAACATTCCCCATAGCTACAGCAAATCCAACTAGGCAAACAAACAACAGTAATACAAACGCTATCAGCATGTTTATATTACTTAATAGCTTTACACCGCCATCAATACCGCGAACAACGGATATAACGGCTAATAAAGTAACCCCTACAATAACTAAAATTTGCGAGCCAATACCGCCTTCTAAACCAAATACATGGTTAATCCCCGCTGAGGCTTGCTGCGCACCTAAACCTAACGAAGTTGCTAATCCAAATAAGGTAGCCAAAACAGCTAAAATATCAATAATATGTCCCGGCCATCCCCACGCTTTATCACCTAAAATCGGATAAAAAATCGAACGAATTGAAAGTGGGAGCCCTTTATTGTAAGCAAAAAAAGCCAGAGATAAACTAACCACTGCATAAATTGCCCACGGATGAAGACCCCAGTGGAACATGGTTGCGCCCATGGCTAATTTTGCAGCTTCTGGTGTGTTTGCTGCAACGTTTAGTGGTGTTTCGTACCAGCCAGTATAATAAGCGACGGGTTCTGCTACACCCCAAAACATAAGGCCAATACCCATACCAGCGGCAAATAACATTGCAAGCCATGAAAGGCGAGTATGAGAGGGTTTAGCTTCACTTCCTCCCAAGCGTATATTTCCGTATGGAGATACAATAAGCGCTAAACAGAAAACGACGAAAAAGTTAGCAGCCCACATAAATAGCGCATCAAAGTTATTAATAATATCGAATTTAATAGTATCGAGCGCAGTTTTAGCTGTTTGTGGCTCGGTGACAAGTAAGGCAACTAAAAATAAAATAATAAGACCCGCACTAATCCCAAAAACAGGGTTATGAATATCAAACCCCCACTTTTGGACGTTATCCTGTCCTACGGTGTAATCTGTATTATCAATACTATATTTGTCATGATTTTCCTTCATGCAATACCTCTTTTGTAATTATAAATAACTGGTTATCCAGCCGCCCATTAAATACATTAGTCTATATACTGAGAATAAAAAATAATTTGAAGACTAACTATTTATTTTTCTATCTTACAGATGATACGCAGCTACATAAACGATAAAAGTAACAAATAGTTAAAATAGCGTGTTTTAAGGGTAATGTTAGCCATAAAAGTAGCTTTTTAAAAAATTAATAGTAGGTAGATAAAAACTATAAGCTTAGAGCTTAAACTATAATTAAAGTAATTATTTATAGACCAAGCAGTCTAGTAAGTTGAAGAAGAAAATGAACCTAACGGGGTGGTGGAAGTTTATACACTGCATAAAATTTATGCAGTGTATACGATAGTGCTTACTTTTTACCTGTGTAAGCGTCGTTGTGTACGCCCGCTGCACGACCAGAAGGGTCTGCATTGTTTTGGAACGATTCATCCCAAGCAAGTGCTTCTGGTGTTGAGCAAGCGACTGACTTACCGTGTGGTACACACTTAGCCGAGGCGTCACCTGGGAAGTGCGACTCAAAAATAGCACGGTAGTAATAAGCTTCTTTTGAATCAGGGGTATTAATAGGGTATTTAAACTTAGCGTTAGCGAGGTCTTGATCGCTTACTTGCTCTTCAACATACTCTTTTAATGTATCTATCCAGCTGTAGCCAACACCATCAGAAAACTGTTCTTTTTGGCGCCATAAAACTTCATCAGGTAGGTAACCACCAAAGCCTTCACGTAAAATATGCTTTTCAATTTTGCCATCTTTACACATTTTAGCTTCAGGATTGATGCGCATAGCAACATCAACAAATTCTTTGTCTAAGAATGGTACGCGAGCTTCAACACCCCATGCGGCCATTGATTTATTAGCACGCAGACAGTCAAACATATGAAGTTTAGATACTTTACGGTTTAGTTCTTCATGAAACTCTTGTGCATTTGGCGCTTTATGGAAGTATAAGTAACCACCAAATAATTCATCTGCACCCTCACCAGAAAGAACCATTTTAATACCCATGGCTTTAATTTGACGAGCCATTAAATACATAGGGGTTGATGCACGAATAGTGGTTACATCATAAGTTTCTATGTGGTAAATAACTTCACGAAGCGCATCAATACCTTCTTGAATAGTAAAAATGATAGGGTGGTGCACTGTCCCAATCATGTCGGCTACCTTTTGTGCTGCCGCTAAATCGGGTGAACCCTCAAGACCCACTGAAAACGAGTGAAGCTTAGGCCACCAAGCATCACTTTCGTCGTTATCTTCAATACGTTTAGCTGCAAAACGCTGTGTGATAGCAGAAATTACCGATGAGTCTAATCCACCAGATAGTAATACACCGTAAGGTACATCACACATAAGTTGACGTTTAACGGCTGCCTCTAGTGCGTTTTTCACATCTGATGATTCTGCACTGTTATCTTTCACTGCGTCGAATGTTTGCCAATCGCGTTTATAATACGGCTTTAATTCACCATCTTTACTGTAAAGGTAATGACCAGGAGGAAATTCTTCAATATGTTTACAAATTGGAGAAAGTGCTTTTAGCTCAGATGCAACATAAAAGTTACCGTGCTCATCGTGGCCAGTGTATAGCGGTATAATACCAATGTGATCGCGACCAATTAAGTAGGCGTCATTTTCTTCATCGTATAAGCAAAATGCAAAAATACCGTTCAAGTCATCTAAAAACTCAGGACCTTTTTGTTTATACAGCGCTAATATTACTTCACAGTCAGACTGTGTCTGAAAAGTAAAATCAGTGTCTAAGTTTGCAGCTAACTCTTTGTGATTATATATTTCCCCATTTACCGCTAAAATATGCGTTTTTTCAGGGTTGTATAAAGGTTGCGCACCACTAGATACGCCAACAATTGCAAGACGCTCGTGAACTAAAATTGCTTTTTCAGACGCGTAAACACCAGACCAATCTGGGCCTCGGTGTCGTAGTAATTTTGACATTTCAATTGCTTGAGTTCGCAATTGAGCGGGATCAGATTTAATATCTAATACCCCAAAGATTGAACACATAGTAACTCCTCATTCCTATTATGTGTGCAGATCAGCCACTTTGCTGAACTGCGAACCCTTGTTTTATCAGAAATATTTACTCAAGTCACATAGCTTTTGCAATTAATTAAGAATAATTTATGCACCAATGTTTGAGTGACCGCACCTAGTTGGTGACCAAGGAGTAACTATGATCATTTTTACATCAATTTTGTTGCTCAAACTCTGTACTATTAGTGAGTTATCCAAGTGAGCTTGCTTTACAGACAGCTCGTTTTTGTAACACAGTGGTGCAATAAGCAACTACTAATTAGTTAATGTTCAACGTAACTAATTATTGCTTAACGTTTGCTTTTAAGTGCAATTTTTAACTGGTTTAAATGACCGTCGAGCTTTTGTTTGGCTTGTAATGCTTGTTTAAACGTCACATATTCAAATTCAATTGTATCTAGTGGTCTGTATTGCGCAAATTGATGCAAGTCTGCTTCAATTACGGTGCCTAATAAGGGGTAACCCCCCGTTGTTTGCGCATCGTTTAACAAAACAATGGGTTCTCCATTTGGTGGAAGTTGAATACTTCCGGGGCTCACAGCAAGAGAAGGCAATGAGTGTGAGTGGGTTAAAGAATAATTATCACTTTGAAGCCTAACACCCATGCGGTTACTATTGTGACTCACTTTAAACGACGACTGAGTAAACCCATTAATGATCTGCTTTGAGAAAAGCTGTGCATGTGGGCTTGGGTATACACGGACAATTTTACGTTTTGGCGGCATAAGTGCACCGCATTGAGTAAATTCTGATTGGTAAGGGGTTATTTTAATAGTGTCACCGGCTATGAGCGATTTACCATTTAGTCCGCCAAAACCAGCATTTAAGTCAGTTGCTTTAGAGTTCATAACAACCGGGCTTTGAATCCCTCCTTTAACGGCAATATAGGCTCTTAATCCAGCTCTGCCGGTTGAAAATTTTAGCACCTGTTTTTGTTTAATATTATATGTCCAACCTGGGTAAATCGGTTTTTCATCAAGTGTTGCATTTAAATCAGCACCAAATAAGGCAATAACAGTGTTGCATTCAAACGCAAGTTCGCACAAGCCAACGGTTACCTCAAGAACAGCGGCGTTTTTATCATTATTTAAAAGGCAGTTTGCTATGGTTTGTGCGTAAGGGTCTAAGCTGCCAGACTGACTAACGCCTAAATGGCGGTATCCGTTACGTCCAAAATCTTGGATGCTCAGTAATGGGCCACTTTTAATAACTTTAATCATTATTTATTTCCCCACAGATACAGGTATAAATTCAAGCGTGTCACCAGGCTGTATTAAGCATGGGCTTTTTTGCGTTGCATCAAATAATGGTATGTCAGTTTGGCCAATAATATGCCAGCCACCAGGCGAATCTGCAGGGTAAATGGCTGTTTGGTCAGCACCAATAGCGACAGACCCTTTAGGTACTTTAAGACGAGGTTCTGAGCGTCTTGGTGTAAAAAGTTGCTTGTTTAGTCCATTTAAGTATGCAAAACCAGGTTGAAACCCCAAAAATAAAACAGCGTACTGGGGCTCACTGTGAAGGTTAATGACGTCATCAATGCTTAAACTATGAAAATTTGCCACGTAGTTTAAGTCTTCGCCGTTATAATGCGTTTTGATTTTGTGGTGTTTAGCTACGAACTCATTAGGTTTAATGTTATTCCAAATATCTGGTAATTGCTCAAGCCATTTAGCTAACTCAATATCTTGCTTTAAATATAAAGTGAGTGAGTTCATAGCGGGAACAATATCAATAAATGAATTATCTTTTTTACAGTGATTTGCTAAAGACCAAATTTTTTTTTGAATACTGAGTGTTCCGCTCGTGCTTAAGTGAGAGGCATCAAGCAATAAGCTATTGTTTGATAAGGCGTAAACGTGAGGATTTTGCATTAGTAAAACCTAATTCGAACATCATTAAGCAAACCTATCACATATTTAATTAATTATTTATACCCTTGAGACCAACACAGAACATTTATGCAAAATTGTTAACACACTTAAATTTAAATCTTATTGTCAATTAGATTTAAAAGTAAACTTTATATGTTTAGCCTCGTAATAAATAAGTAAGTCGTTTGAAATAATAATTAAATTTAAATGGTCTTAATTAGTACGGACTTGTTTAGAGGTACATTATGAATTATCAGCATTTATTATATTTATCGGGCGCTGCAATTATATTTAGCGCAGGCGCGTTTGCTTTATCGATGGAAAAGGTCGAACAAAGCGATGTAGCAGCCAGTATGCATGTAGAAAGCCTTGTACTAGGATCGGGGTGTTTTTGGGGCGCAGAAAAACGCTATGAAGCGCTAGATGGAGTAATTGATGCAGAATCTGGTTATGCAGATGGCAATGGGTTTGAGGCTACTTACAAAAACATTACTAAGCAATCACGCCGCTTTGACGAAAACAATTACGCTGAAGTAGTGAAAGTGACTTACAACAGCAATATTATTTCTGCGCAAGAGTTACTTAAAAATTACTTTGAAAGTCACGATCCTACTCAGTTAAACAAACAAGGTAATGACATTGGTACGCAATATCGATCTATTATATTAACGAGCAACGATGCGCAAAAAGACACAGCGTTAAAGATTAAAGCGCAATACCAACAATTATTAACCAATGCTGGGTATGGAAATATAGTCACCGTTATCAAGCCACTTGAGGGCTTTGTAGCTGCTGAAGAATACCACCAAAATTATTTGCAAAAAAATCCTAATGGTTATTGCCCTGATCATTCTACTGGTGTGGTTTTCGAACCAGTACCAGTTAAAACGAAAGACAACACTGCATTATTAACGGGTAAACAAATAGTGATAATAGACTCTCGAGACTATTGCCCTTACTGCGAGAAGTTTAAAAAAGAGGTGGCAAATGACTACAAAGGCACTATCCCTTTGTCATTTAGATACGCAGATCAATTAGATGGGTTAACCATTAAATCAGCGACATGGGCAACACCCACAATTCTATTTTTAGAAAATGGTGAAGAAGTATATGGCCGCCAAGGCTACGCAAGCCGTGAGACGTTTTACAAAGCATTAGGTGCATTTAAATTAGGAGATAGTGAAGCTTATAAAGTTGCATTTAATGCCAAAACAGATCGCCCATATTGTAAAGAATATAAAATATTTAAAAACACACCCGATGGCACCTTTGTCGATAAGCTCAGTGGTGAGGCTTTATTTGATACTCGAGATCGGTTTAATTCTGGTACAGGTTGGCTGTCGTTTACGCACCCTGTTAAAAACAGTGTAACCGAACACGAGGACAATAGTTGGGGCATGCAGCGCATAGA